>ENA-OQNN01000330-OQNN01000330.1-human-gut-metagenome-genome-assembly--contig:-NODE-330-length-53982-cov-5.306267_pt1 | contig 53982 bp, 45 predicted proteins | sample MGYA00242624_ERZ504870 | MGnify/ENA primary metagenome ERZ504870 (study PRJEB26092, sample SAMD00036379) | human gut metagenome | host: Homo sapiens | study: EMG produced TPA metagenomics assembly of... | reverse complement strand
AGAAAGATTGGAAAGGTTATAAGCAGAATGCATGCTAGGCAGGGCTGGCACAGCCAGTCCTGCTTGACATGCCTTAAAACTGCATTATAATACAAACAAGGACAGAACCCTGAAAAACAGGTTCTGTCCTCGATAACTAATGACATATCTTATATCAGTTTTTTCTGTTTACACAAAACTTGAAACGCTCTCTCAATTCAGGCATTGCAAGTTCCTTTTTATTCATGAATATCACATCTTAATCTTTAATCAGGACTTTCCATCCCATAATTTTATTTTTCTACCACAATCTCACCATTCGGCCGTAAGATCTGAACCGTAACATCCCCTTTTTCCAGAATCGTTGTCCAACTCATGCCCGGGAGTAGCTTTGGTATCCGGATCTCCTTCTTGTTTTCTTTGTCAAGAACCAGAAGACTGTATCCCTGAACTGTATATCTCGGTAAATTGTTTCTGCAGGTTATTTTTATCTGAGAGCCTTCCTTTTCAAGGATTACCGGTTTTGCTGTAATTGTCAGTTCCTTTATATATTGCTTTCCGGTTACCCAAAGTTCTACCGGACGAATTATTCCTCTATCATTCGCCCAGTCAAAGCTTCGATTTACCGGAAGCATATCCGGCGAAAAACGATTATTTGCTTCTACCGTAATTATATTTTTTCCCTCTTTTATGTATTCGGAAATATTTACTGTAAAAGGTGTATATCCGGAATTCTTATGTTCTCCTGCCAGTTCGCCATTTACATATATTTTTGCATCATAATATACACTGTGAAAGTATAATCTTACACATCCGGAAAGCCATTCTTCCGGAACTTCAACTTCCGTCTGATACCAGCCGATTCCCCAGTATTCCTCTGTTCCTCCTTCGATGTTCCTTCGACTTCGATGGTTCCGCTGCCTTCCATGCAATATATATAGATATACTCTTCAATTCCGTCTTTTCGTTCTCTGAAATGATATTCCACGCGGGGAAATATTCCCACATCCGTCAGATACAGTCTCCTTACCAGTGGATGTTCTACATAATCCTGAAAAGACTCCGTCGGCAGCACGATCATTTTCTCGCCCCGGAATCCATCTCTTTTCCAATCCTGTAATTCACTCATACCGTCAGCCCTCTGTCTGTTCCTGCTCTGTATAATCCTCCACCTGTCCTACCACATCCAGAATCGGGTGGGACATCAAAAACCGGTAAAATTCCAGTGCTTCGTCCGCGCTCATATGTACTTCCCGGCTGGTCAGCCAGTATTTTAAGCCATTGACTACCGTAAGTGTATGAAATTCCAGAAAGATATTGATATCTCTCAGACCTTCCAATTTCTGAAGTGTGATCTTATGATTTTTCATCATCTGTCTGATCAGCTTGCGAAGCTTGCCTGCCAGAATCTCTTCAAACCCGTTCCATCCCGTCTTCCACCATCTCAAAAACCGGCCGGAAGACCTCTTCTTCCAGAAGCCACTCCATCACTTCATATTTGTCCTGAAAATAGTTATAAAAAGTAGGCCGGATCACTCCCGCCTGCTCTGTTATTATCCGAATGGTAATTTTATCAAATGAGCCTTTCAACATCAGTTCTTTAAAGCTTTCCGCCAGCTGATGTTTCGTTGCTTCTCCTTTTCGTTCCATAGACGTCTCTCCCCGTGTTATCCTTTCGGCTTATTTTAACACAAAAAGATTGTCTATGGAAATTTTTACTTATTTTTTCTTGTAATTACTGTAGCCTTTGTGAACATACGGGTGCTCTTCCCACAGTTTGTCTGCGGTTTCTTTCCACTGACAGGCGTAGTCCGCACACTTTCCGCAGAGATGTTCCACAGTCTCCGGGGACTGCAGATCGGTGGATTTTGCTCCGGTCTGTTCTACCATCTCCTGCAGGATCTCCGGATTCTCCAGCATCGGACATGGTCGCAGGTGATTGTTATTAAATGGCTGATGATCCCGGTAAGCCATAAACAACGGCTGTTTCAGTGCTTCTAACAGGGACACTTCTTTGATATTTGCAGAAGAGTAATGGATAAATACACACGGTTCCACATCTCCATTGGCATTGATATGACAGTAGTTTCTTCCTCCGGCGATGCAGCCGCCAACGAATTCTCCATCGTTCTGGAAATCCATCGCATAGATCGGTTTTCCGCCAGTCGCACCACGGATCTCACGGACTCTGTGATACATATATTTTCTCTGTTCTTTGGTCGGAAGCAGATCCACAGCGGCTTCATTTCCAACCGGCATATAATGGAAATACCAGGTGAAGCGACATCCTTTTTCGATGATCATATCCAGGAATTCATCGGAGGTTACCGTCTCGATATTTTTACTTGTATAACAGATTGATGTTCCGAAGATTAGTCCATGGCTCTTTAATTTGTCCATAGCTGCCATAACTTTATCGTAAACACCCACTCCTCTTCTGAGGTCGTTGACTTCCTCAAAACCTTCCAGGCTGATCGACAGAGACAGGTTTCCTACCCGCTGCATCTCCTCACAGAAGGCGTCATCTACCAGGGTACCGTTGGTAAATGCATGGAATTCACAGTCGTAATGTTTTTCACACAATTTAATGATATCCGCTTTCCGCACCAGAGGTTCGCCACCGGTATACATATAGAAATAAATACCCAGTTCTTTTCCCTGTGTGATAATCCGGTCCAGATCTTCGTAGGATAGGTTCAGTTTGTGACCGTACTCTGCTGCCCAACAGCCGGTACAATGCAGGTTACAGGCGCTGGTCGGATCCATCAGAATCAGCCACGGAATATTGCACTGATGTGTCTCTCGCATCGCACGGATCGTTTTTGTTCCATGAAATGCCGCTTCAAAACCAAGATTCAATGCCGTCTGTTTGATCACGTTCGGATGGATCTCATCCAGTGCACGGTTGACATACTGCATCCACTTGGATTCCGGATCCCGGATCAGATTTCTTGCACCCACATAAGATTCTGCCGGGAAATTATTCCCCATAAATTTTTCCGTCAGATCTACCAGCTGTAAAAGACCATTTTCTCTGTCTTTTTCCACATGTTTCAGTGTCAGATCAATCGCTTTTCCAAATGCCGCTCTCGCCGCTTTATGTGTTAATTCTCCCATACTTTTCTCCTCCTCTGCGTTTCTGGACGCTTCCGGTTTTCTATTATTTTATCTTTCTGCGGTACAAATAAAAATCTTCATTTTCTCAAAATTGTTTTATTTTTAACGACATTTTCCGACTTTTGTTGCATTTATTCTATGCAAGAAAAAAACTGCTGTCGGAACACTTTTTTTCGTGTTCCGACAGCAGTCCATATGTTTTATGCCTGTTTTGCGTCTCGTTCTTTATCTAATTTTACATTTCTAAAGTAAAGAAGTATGTCGATCGTAATTTCAGCTATATTTAGAAAATAGAAGAACCATGCAAGATAAAACAGCCAACTGGTCTCTACGCCCATGCCGAGTTGCATGAATTTGCGAGCGATACCGAATACATAACCGATCCAGATAAAGCACTCAAAGAAAAGGCTCTTTCCTTTCGCAGTTCTGGAAACCCATGATTTCCGGATGGAAATCGGCCAGGACAGTCCAAAGCAAAGAATCATCACGGCTTCCATCAGGTCAGTAATCATTTCCATATCCATCGTAGTATTTCTCCATTTCTTTTGCGTTATTTAATTAGTTCTTTTTTCCTTTCAGATATTCCGCTCTTCCCTCTTCGTACAGGTTGTTTCCTTCACTGTCGATGATAACAACCAGCGGCATATCTTCCACATACAGTTTACGCAGTGCTTCTGCGCCCAGATCTTCGTATGCGATCAGTTCTGCTTTTTTGATACATTTTGCCAGAAGAGCGCCTGCTCCTCCGATGGCACCAAAGTATACTCCACTGTATTTTTTCATTGCGTCTACTACTTCCGGCAGACGGGCACCTTTACCGATCATTCCACGGGCGCCAACAGACATCATAGTCGGTGCATAAGCATCCATACGGCCACTGGTTGTAGGTCCGGCAGATCCGATGACCTGACCTGGTTTTGCAGGGGTCGGTCCTACATAGTAAATGGTAGCATCGGTTGGATCAAACGGGATTTTTTCTCCTCTTGCCAGTGCTTCGCACATTCTTTTATGTCCTGCATCACGGGAGGTATAGATTGTACCTGTTAACAGTACCTGATCTCCTGCGTGAAGTGTTTTTGCCAGTTCCTCTGTAAGAGGCAGTGTTATCTTCTTAGCCATATTAGATCACCTCCGTTTTGTGACGGGTTACATGACAGTTGATATTGATGGCACATGGCATACCTGCGATGTGGGTAGGCATGGTCTCGATATTCAGTCCGATTGCTGTTGTCTTTCCGCCAAATCCCTGTGGTCCGATACCCAGTTCGTTGATCTTTTCCAGCATCTCTTTTTCCAGATCCGCATAGAATGGATCCGGGTTGGAGGAATCCAGTGGTCTCATCAGAGCTTTCTTTGCCAGCAGAGCTGCTTTATCGAAGGTTCCGCCGATACCAACACCGACTACCATCGGCGGGCATGGGTTAGGACCTGCTGTTTCAACTGTCTCAATGATAAAATCCTTGATTCCCTGCAGACCGTGAGAAGGTTTGAACATACGGATCGCACTCATGTTTTCGCTTCCGAATCCTTTCGGTCCTACGGTAATCTTGATATTTTCTCCCGGAACGATCTCTGTATAGATCATAGCCGGTGTATTGTCACCGGTGTTTCCACGGCGAACAGGATCTTTTACTACGGATTTTCTCAGATATCCTTTGTCATATCCGCGGCGAACTCCTTCATTGATAGCATCTGCCAGATCTCCGCCTACCATATGTACGTCCTGACCGATTTCCAGGAAAACACAGGCCATACCGGTATCCTGACAGATCGGTACACATTCATTGTCTGCGATCTCAAAGTTCTCGATGATATTGTCCAGAACTCCTTTTGCAATCTCACCGTCTTCACAGGCACGGCAGTTTTTGATCGCGCATTTTACATCTTCCGGAAGATGCTCATTTGCTTCGATACAAAGCTTTTCTACTACATCAGTGATCTGCTTTACGTCTATCTCTCGCATTCCACTCTACTCCTTTTTTCGTAAATTTTGGATTATCTGTAACCAGACGAGGAGTCCGCCTATGTTCCCCCTCGTCTGATGTACGTTCACTTACTTATTTACAGATTATCTTTCGTGTCTTGCATAATGTGGAAGCAGTAACGGAGAAACGTGATCTGTTTCTACGCCGGATGCTTTCAGTTCGTCATCGTATGCTTTTACATGATCCAGGTTCATCTCACCCAGTTCAACATCTTTGCATTTTGCTGCTGCTTTCTTACCTGCGTTTCTACCGAATACGATAACATCCAGAAGGGAGTTACCCATCAGTCTGTTTCTTCCGTGGATTCCGCCTGCAGCTTCTCCGGCAACCAGAAGGTTCGGGATTTCTTTTGTGAATCCGTCTCCTGTGATTTCCAGACCACCGTTCTGATAATGCAGTGTCGGGTAGATCAGGATCGGAACTTTTCTCATATCGATACCGTAGTTCATATACATACGGAACATAGCCGGGATTCTCTTCTCAATGGTGCCTTCACCACCAAGGATCTCGATCATAGGAGTATCCAGCCATACACCTTTTGCTCCGCCCGGAACATCTACGCCACGGCCTTCTTCACACTCGCGGATAACACCGGATGCATTGACATCACGAGTCTCCAGCGGATGGATATAAGCTTCACCGTTTGCATTAACCAGCTGTGCACCAACGGAACGAACTTTTTCAGTTACCAGTGCACCAAGGATCTGTGACGGGTAGATTGCTCCTGTCGGATGATACTGGATAGAATCCTGATATAACAGGGAAGCACCTGCTCTGTATCCCAGAACCAGACCATCGGCAGTTGCACCGTAATGGTTGGATGTCGGGAATCCCTGATAATGCATTCTTCCTGCACCACCGGTTGCGATAACTACTGTTTTTGCTCTTGCAACAGAGTAGTCACCTGTTTCCATGTTCAGAAGAACAGCTCCTGCAACCTGACCTTTTTCATCTTTGATCAGTTCTACTGCTGATGTAAATTCAACAACCGGGATTGCACGGTTGATTACTTCATCACGCAGAGTACGCATGATCTCTGCTCCGGAGTAGTCCTTTGCAGCATGCATTCTCTTTCTGGAAGTTCCGCCACCATGGGTAGTTACCATAGTTCCGTCTGTCTGTTTGTCAAATTCAACACCCAGCTCGTTCAGCCATTTGATAGCATCCGGAGCTTCCATAACCAGTCTTTTTACCAGTTCTGGTTTTGCAGCAAAATGTCCGCCACCGAAACAGTCCAGATAATGCTGTACCGGTGAGTCGTTTTCTTTGTCTGCTGCCTGGATTCCGCCTTCAGCCATCATGGTGTTGGCATCACCGATACGCAGTTTTGTAACGATCATTACATTTGCACCTGCTTTGTGTGCTTCGATGGCACAGGAAGAACCTGCTCCACCACCACCGATAACAAGTACATCTACATCGTAGTCTACTTTTGTAAGATCTACGCTGTCAGTCATCAGGCGGCTTGTGGAATGAAGCATATCAGCCAGCTCCAGAGGAGCTTTCTGACCTTTGTTCGGTCCAACTTTGATCTCAGCAAATGCGTCTGGGTTATAATCTGGATGGAATTTTTTCAAAAGAGCGTCTTTTTCGTCTGCTGTCAGACGTCTTGGCTCTGTTGCCATACGCTGTGCTCTTGTAGCCTCTACCTTTTTGATAGATTCCATCATATTTTCCGGATATGGTGCATACATATTTTACGCCCTCCTATTTCTCAATATCTCTGTTGTTGTAAAGTTCTTCCATTTCTGTGATCGGTTTCTGCATGATCTTCTCAATCAGGTCATCGTAAGCACCTTCGTGGATCTCTTCCACTCTCTTTGTCAGATGTTTTGCTTCCGGTGCGATATATTTTCCTGTGAGACGTCTTGCCAGAAGACCTACCATCGGATGAGAAATACCAGCCGGGCATCTTACGGAACAGCATCCGCAGCTTACACAGTCAAAGGATTCTTCTGCACATTTCTCCAGTTCACCTCTCTGTGCGTATGCGATATACTGCATAACGTTCAGATCCTGGGTACATGCTTTTGTACATGCGTTACAGCCGATACAGCTGTAGATTTCCGGATACAGTTCCATCATGATCTGAGCGTTCGGTTTGATCTCTTCGATATTGTATGTTCTCTTATCGGTCGGGAAGAATGGGATACTTGCCACATACATACCTTCCTGAACCTGTGTCTGACAGGCCAGACAGGTTTTCAGCTCGTTGTCACCCTTGATTCTGTAGATTGTTGCACAGGCTCCGCAGAAACCGTGACGGCATCCACATCCTCTTTTCAGAGTGTAACCGGCATACTCCATAGCTGTCATAATTGTCAGTTCTGCAGGCACACTATATTTTTTACCGAAAAAATATACATTTACCATTTTTTCCATTTGTCGGTACCAGTCCTTTCTTAATACTCGTTAGGTAATTCGTCGATTTCATCAAAGCGGAATACCGGGCCGTCTTTACATACGTACTTGGATCCGATATTACAACGTCCGCATTTACCAACACCACACTTCATACGAAGCTCCAGGGTTGTGTACACCTGTTCTTTGGTGAATCCCATTTCCTGAAGACCAGCCAGAACGAATTTGATCATGATCGGCGGTCCGCAGACCAGAGCTACTTTGTCAGTGTCGAATCCGATCTCTTTCAGATAAGTCGGAACAAATCCCACATGACCGTCCCAGCCTTCCTGTTCCCGGTCGATGGTCAGATATACGTTTACGCCTTCTGCTTTCATCCACACTTCCTGGATTTCTTTTAACTGAACCAGATCGTCAGCGGAACGGGATCCGTAAAGGATATCTACAGTTCCGTAGTTCTCACGGTTATCCAGTACGTAGTTGATTACAGAACGAAGTGGTGCCAGACCGATACCGCCGGCGATAAACAGCAGGTTTTTACCCTTTAATTCGGTTTCTACCGGAAAATGGTTTCCGTACGGTCCGCGGACTGTGATCTCATCACCTACCTGCAGGCTGTGCAGGTAGTCAGTAAGCATACCACATTTCTTAATACTGAATTCCTGGTACTCTTTATTGGTCGGTGAAGAAGTAATGGAAAACATACCTTCACTTACACCCGGTGCACATACCATGGCACACTGTCCCGGCATATGTTCAAATAATTTTCCTCCTTCCGGAGCGTTGACACGGAATGTTTTTACATCCGGTGTCTCCTGACGGATATCTGTGATGATACCAACTTTAGGGATCAGGGTATCCAGCGTGTAATTTTTATGACAGGTACATTCGCTCATTATTTGTCACCTCCCTGTTTTTCAAATGCTTTGATAACTTTTACAATATTTAAGGATGCCGGACATTTTTCCACGCAGCGGCCACATCCCACACAGGAGTACATGCCGTTGTTGTTTGCCGGGTAATATACCAGTTTGTGCATGAATCTCTGACGGAATCTCTGCAGCTGGCTGGTACGGTTATTTCCATGCGCCATCATGGTGAAATCGGAGTACATACAGGAATCCCAGCAGCGGTATCTCTTTACACCATGTCCGGTGTCATAATCTTTGATATCGTAGCACTGGCAGGTCGGACATACGAAGGTACAGGTACCACATGCCAGACATGGTTTATACAGTTCTTCCCATACAGGGGAGTTGAACTTTTCTGTCAGTGCATCTCCGTTCCATCCTTCCAGAGACAGATCGGAATATGGCAGTTTTTCTACGATCGCACGAATAGCAGTTTTTTCTGTTTCCAGTTTTTCTGCATCTGTGCCGTCAGCTTCTGTCAGGAGGCTTTCTACTGCTTTGGTCAGTGCCTCACCCTTGTCAGTCAGGGCTTTCCAGTACAGTTCGCCGTCTACCATCCAGGTAGCTACATCTGCTGCAGGTTCTGCACAGTCGATGCCGAATACTTTACAGAAGCAGGATTCTTCCGGCTCATGACATGCCATGGCAACGATGGTTCCGTGTTCTCTTCTTGCAGCGTAGAAGCTGTCGACAGGATCACTTAAGAATACGTTATCCAGAACTTTCACGCCCTGGATATCGCAGGCTTTCATACCAAATACTACAAAATTCTGCTCTTTCAGCGCTTCCGGCTGGATGCTCAGTTTCTTTCCGTCTCTCTGTACAGTATACAGATTTTCACTCTGTGGGAAGAATGCATCTTTTGGAGATTTTACAGTTTTCAGAGTCTCCAGAGATACTTTCGCATCCGGAGTCCATGCTTTATAGTTCACCTGTCCGCTTACTTCTACCGGCAGATATAATTCCTGATTCTCGGCAATACTCTGGAATAATGCCGACAGATTTTCTTTTGCTATCTTATACATACATTATCCCCTTTCTGTTACGATACTCGGTTCCGCATCGTCAAATGTGAAGTTTGTCAGCGGTCCTTTGGAATCGGTATCTTCACCGGCCTGATATTCTCCATACAGTTCATCGATATCTTTGATAAATTTGCGGTTGAACAGGTGAAGCGGGATACCCTGTGGACATACTCTGCTGCACTCACCACAGTCTGTACATCTTCCGGCTACATGGAAAGCACGGATGATATGGAACATCTTCTCTTCAAAAGAGTCCACATTTGCTTTCTGGGAACTGTCAAATTTATTGCTGTCAAAAACACATTTTCTGCAGCTGCATGCCGGACATACATTTCTGCAGGCGTTACAACGGATACATTTGCTCAGCTCGCTCTGGAAGAAAGCAAATTTTTCTTCAGGGCTCATAGCTTCGATTCTTCTTACCTCATCAAAACGATCTGCATCTTTGGTGTCCTTGGACTCGCCGATGATCTCGTCGTAGATCTGATGTTCTTTGCCTTTACATACATGACATCTTTCCAGCATACCATCTTTGTAAGCACATGTCTTCTCACCGTAAATAGTCTGGATCGTCAGTGTCTCGGCATCATCTGTGATCTCAGCACCCTGGATGGACTGAATACCTTTGATTCCCTGTTTTTTGATCTTTTCGATATCCAGTTTTCCTTTACATCCCACACCAACGATGTAGGCTTTGTCTCTGTCTACTCTGTGCTCTTTGATCAGCTGGTTGAAACTGTAAGTGTCACAGGGTTTCAGACATACCATGGTCTTTCCTTCCAGTTTGGAAGCTTCGATCATATATTTACTTAAGTTAGCTCCGCAGAATCCGTTATATACGAAATCTTTCAGAGATTCCTCAGTTTCAAAGTAAGCAGGTTCCGGATTGTAAGGCAGGTCTCCGGCTTTCCAGCCAAGAACCCGGGCTACTGTTCCGTCTGCCAGCAGTTCTTTCGCACGGTTGATTAATTCCTGCATCTTATATCCTCCAATCTCACGTTCTTACCAAGAGAGTGGATTTTTTCTACGAACTCGTTCATTGTTGTAGAGAATTTTACACCCTCTGCTGCAGATACCCATTCTACACGGGTACGTCCGTTTTCCACACCGATATAATCCAGCATGGAGAACAGCAGTGTCATACGTCTTCTTGCGTAATAGTTACCGGTGCTGTAATGGCAGTCACCCGGGTGGCATCCACACATGATCACGCCGTCTGCACCTTTTTCAAAAGCACGCAGGATGAACATCGGATTGACACGGCAGGAACACGGTACACGAATGATTTTTACATCTGCCGGGTAGCTAAGACGGCTGCTTCCGGCCAGATCGGCTCCTGCATAACTGCACCAGTTACAGCAGAACGCTACAATTTTCGGTCTGAATTCTTCTTTTGCTTCTATCGACATATTGCATCTACCTCCGCTATAATCTGTCTGTTAGAGAATCCCTGCAGATCCATCGCTCCGGATGGGCAGGCTACGGTACAAGCACCACAACCCTGGCACAGTGCGCTGTTAACCTGAGCTACGCGGCGGGTCTCACGGATACCATGATCAAAAATTTCTTTATTTTCGTATGTGATTGCTCCGTAAGGACACACATTTGCACAGGTAGAACATCCGTTACACAGAGTTTCATCCGGTTTTGCGGTACACGGGTTGGTCATCAATTTGTCTTTTGCCAGCAGTCCGATTGCTTTTACAGCAGCTGCGCCGGCCTGTGCTACAGTTTCCGGAATATCTTTCGGTCCCTGGCATACACCGGACAGGAAGATACCGGCTGTCGGTGATTCTACCGGACGAAGTTTTGCATGAGCTTCTGTCAGGAAGTTGTTGGTATCGATACTTGCTGTCAGCATGGTTGCGATCTTACGAACATCCGGGTTCGGTTCGATAGCTGCTGCCAGAACAACCATATCTGCTTCTTTCAGAATCTGTTTGTTATCTAACAGGTCAGATCCCTGTACCAGCAATTTTCCGTCTGGCTGAGGAATAACTTTTCCTACCTGACCTTTGATATAATTTACTCCATACTGTTCTACGGCTCTTCTGTAGAACTCATCGAAGTTCTTGCCAGGAGTACGTACATCAATATAGAAGACTGTTACATTTACATCCGGATATTTGTCACGGATCAGCATTGCATGTTTTGCGGTGTACATACAACAGATCTTGGAGCAGTAGCTCTTTCCTCTGTCGTCAGAGCAACGGCTTCCCACACACTGGATGAACACGATTTCCTTCGGAGCTTTTCCGTCAGAAAGACGTTCCAGATGTCCGCTTGTAGGACCTGCCGCATTCATGATACGTTCCAGCTCCAGAGATGTGATAACATCCTTACTCTGGCTGTATGCATATTCGTCGTAATTATCCAGTTTGATGATATCAAATCCGGTAGCAACTACGATTGCACCGTATTTCTCTGTTACGATCTCGTCTTTCTGATCGTAGTCGATGGCACCTGCCTGACATACTTTGGAACATACACCACATTTTCCGGTTTTGAACTTGATACAATGTTCACGGTCGATAACCGGTACGTTCGGGATTGCCTGAGCAAATGGTGTGTAGATCGCACTTCTGTTATTCAGACCACGGTTGAATTCGCTTGGTGCTTTCTTGGATGGACATTTTTCCTGACATACGCCACATCCGGTACATTTGTCCATATCAACGCTTCTTGCTTTTTTACGGATATCTACGGTAAAGTCGCCTACGAAACCGGATACTTTTTCTACTTCACTGTATGTATAAATATGAATTTTTTCGTGAGCTGCTGCTTCCACCATCTTTGGTGTCAGGATACATGCAGAACAGTCCAGTGTCGGGAAGGTTTTGTCCAGCTGGGACATTCTTCCGCCGATACTTGGCTCTTTCTCAACGATATCTACTTCATAACCTGCATCTGCAATATCCAGAGCTGTCTGGATACCTGCGATACCGCCACCGATAACCAGTGCACGTTTTGTTACAAGGCTTTCGCCCGGCTGCAGTGGTGTGTTCAGGTTTACTTTTGCTACTGCTGCTCTCATCAGAATCACAGCTTTTTTAGTTGCCTCTTCCATATCTTTATGGATCCAGGAACAATGCTCACGGATGTTGGCAATCTCTACCATGTATGGGTTCAGTCCGGCTCTTTCAGCTGCCTTCCGGAATGTTGCCTCATGCATACGTGGGGAACAGGAACAGATTACCAGTCCTGTCAGCTGTTTTTCTTCGATCGCTTTGGCGATCAGGGCCTGTCCTGCTTCGGAACACATATACTGATAATCTTCCGCATGAACAACACCCGGCTCCATAAGAGCCATCTCTGCTACTTTTTTCACGTCTACCGTTGCTGCGATATTACTTCCGCAATGACAGACAAATACTCCTATTCTCTGCACCAGGGTTACCTCCTATATCTTCTGAATGCACTGACTAACAACTGCTGCGGCAGTTCCGGATCCAGTAATTCCGGAATCTCATCCGGTGTCAGATAATTCTGACCTTTCTGGCGGACTACCAGCTGTCTTGCTGCGTCGATCAGTTTACCCGGTTTTACATCTCTAGGACAACGCTCTACACAGGCAAAGCAGGAGAGACATTTCCACAGTGATTTAGAATTCACCAGTTCTTCAATATTCTCATTGGCTACATAAGATACGAACTGATGTGGTTTGATATCCATCTCGTTAAAAGACGGGCAGGAAGCAGAACATTTACCGCATTTCATGCATTTCAGGGGATTTACACCACTGATCTCTTTGATCAGCTCTGCCTGTTTTTTCTCGGTACTCATTATTCAGCCACCTCCTTGTCGGATGTCAGTGTCTGCAGAGCTTCCTCTTTTACTCCGAGAGCTTCTGCCAGAAGTTCTGTGAAGTAGTGAACCGGCAGTTTGCCGTTTCCGCTCTTGTTCAGGTTGTACAGACACAGTGGACAGGCGGTGATCAGCATCTCTGCACCAAATCCTGCTGCGCTGTCCATGATATTGTTGCACATGTTTTTGGACATGTCTTTTTCTTTCAGAGAAATGTATCCTCCGCAGCATTCGTTCCGGTATGGATACACAACCGGTTCAGCACCGATGGCACGGATAAAATCTTCGATAATGGTTGGATTCTCCGGATTATCAAATGCCATGATCTTGCCCGGACGAAGAAGCAGGCAGCCATAGTAAGCGCCGATTTTCTTTCCGGTTAACGGATTCACTACTTTTTTCTTTAATTCATCAAACCCGATACGGTCACGGAGCACTTCCAGAAAATGGAGCACTTCAGTCTCGCCTTCATATGGCTCTGCCAGTTTCATGTAGTTGTTTGCTCTGGTACGGATATCTTCTACATTCTTCATATCATCATTGACACGTTTGATCACGTGATGACAGGCAGAACAAAGAGTTACCAGATCCTGACCTTTTTCTTTGGCCTCATTCAGAGCACGGACGGAAGAAAGTTTTGTGGCAATCTCATCAGAACCAAGTGGATATACACCACCGCAGCACTGCCAGTTGTCGATTTCTTCCAGTTCAAATCCCAGTGCCCTTGCAGATACTCTGGCATATGCATCCAGATCTCTTGCTTTTGTTCTCAGGGTACAACCCGGAAAATAACTGTACTTCATAGTTCCTGTATCCTTTCTTTATGTAAGTTTCCTGCCTGTCGGTCACCGGTTGCAGCCAACAGACATTCGTTACTGTCTGCTTAATCCAGATCGATCTGTGCGATGACTGCTTTCAGCGCATCGGCACTCTTATGTAACTGTTCGATCTCTTTTTTGTTCATACGCATCGGCACTTTACCCTGAATACCGTTTGGTCCAACCAGTGTCAGTGTGCTTAAGCATACATCGTCAATTCCGTATTCTCCATGCATCATGGAAGATACAGTTGTGATGGAATCAGAAGAAGCTGACAGGATAGAGCAGAGTTTGCATACGGAAGCAGATACTGCGTAGAAAGTAGCTCCTTTTCTTTTGATAATCTGTCCGCCAGATTTCTGTACGTATTCGAGCATCGCATCTTTGTCCACTTCTTTTACTTCTTTTCCCATGCTCTTTGCAATATCGTAATATTCATCCAGGCTTACACCGGATACATATGCGCCGGTCCACGGAATAAAGGATGTGTCTCCATGCTCACCAAATACATAGGCATGAATGTTGTTCTGTGCTACATTGAGATGTTCGGAAAGTCCGCAACGAAGACGAGCAGAATCCAGAATAGTTCCGGATCCGATGATCTGATTTTCCGGAAGTCCGGAAATCTTGGTAAATACATAGGTCATGATATCTACAGGATTACTTACAATGATATATAAAGCATGCGGAGCCACTTTTACAATCTCCGGTGTGATAGATTTCAGGATATTTACATTGGTCTGTGTCAGTTCGATTCTTGTCTGACCAGGTTTACGTGCGATACCGGAGGTGATAATTACGATGTCAGAGTCTTTCGCATCTTCGTATTCACCGGCAATGATGGAGATCGGGTCTCTGAAGCAGGTTCCCTGTGCGATATCCATGACTTCGCCTTCTACTTTTTCTTTGTTAATGTCGATCAGGACAATCTCTGATGCAACATTCTGATTAGATAAGGTATACGCAATTGTGGAACCAACACTTCCGGCTCCTATAACTGTAATTTTGCTGCTCATAGTGTCTCCTTCTTCCTTTCTATTTGTCTATTTTTTAACAATTGTGGCAAAAAAATATGAAATCTTCGCTTTCTATCAATTAGCTTTTTTGGATTTTCTCATAAAAATATAAGAGTTCACACTTCTCCCTCCGCTAAGATAAGTATCAGCTCGATTTCATTTGGATATATTATAACGCATTGATAAGATTTTAACAAGTGTTTTTGCAAATTTTTATCAATTTCTTTGGGGGATTTATTTAGAATATCTATAGATTGGTGGATCGTATCACGAATCCTTTCGGTTTCGTATCAGCATAAATGTCATCAGATTGCTGTGTTTATTTTCTATATTCTTTTATTATCTTGCTTAAATGTAATCCCATAAAAAACCAGCCTCCTGATTCGGAGGCTGGCATGTCCGTCTTACAATATATTTTTCTACTTCTTACCTGAATTTACATAAACGATCTCCAATATCCAATCTGACGTTCATTGATTTCTTTGATCACTTCCGGTTCCACTTTGAAGTTCCGGTCAATATCCATCAGGCCATTGATCTCCTGCTGTACATCGCTGACCTGCGTATAGCAGAAGCCGCAGCAATATGGAATCTTCTTCACTGCTGTTGTGATATCATCAAAACGTCTGATGAAATCTTCTTTGGTATTTACCTTATTTCCATATCCCCATCCTGAATCATCGTTATTGAACGCAATTCCGCCGTATTCACTGATGATCATTGGCTGTCCTTTATACTCATATCCGTTTGCAAAGGCCGATTTTCCACTGCTGTGATATACTTCTGTAGTCATGATCTGATCTTTGTATTCGGTATAACGTTTGTACAAGGTATCTCCCACTTCTTCATAATCATGAAGTGTGATGATATCTGAAATAGTATGTTCCCATCCATCATTGACAATAACAGGCCGCATCATATCGAAGCTCTTCGTCAAATGGTAAACTGCTTCTGTAAAGTGCTGCTCTACTCTTCTGGTTTCCACCTGGCTTACACCCCAGGATTCATTGATCGGTGTCCAGGTAATGATACATGGATGATTGTAGTTCTGACGAACGATCTCCATCCATTCTTTGGCAAATTCTTCTACTGCATAATCCGAATACTGATAAGCAGCTGCCATCTCACTCCATACCAACATTCCTTTCACATCACACCAGTATAAGAATCTTTCATCCTCAATTTTCTGATGTTTACGAAGACCATTGTATCCCAGTGCATGGATCTTATCGATATCCTCGATCAGTGCTTCTTCACTTGGCGCAGTCAGATGCGAATCTCTCCAGTATCCCTGATCCAGGATCAGTCTCTGGTACAACGGATGACCATTTAACAGGATGTTTGGTCCGTCAATGCGGATCTCACGCATAGCAAAATAAGAACCAATCTCATCCACAGCTTCTCCTTTATATATAACTGTAAAATCAATATCATACAGATCCGGCTGGGACGGTGTCCAAGTGCAAACGCCCCATTCCAGTCCAATACTTCCATAATAGGATACGTTCATTGTTGTTCCCACATGTTTCTGGTTTGCCATTACAGACTGTTTTGCAACCGGAACACCTTTGAAGCTTACAGATGCGGTGACAATCAGATTTTCACCCAGAACTTCCTCCGCTGCATCTACTTCATATTCCAGTTTTAATGCCGCATTCTGCAGATCCGGTGTCATCTTGACAGATGCAAGGCCGATCTTCGGTACATACTCGCTCCATACAGTCTTCCAGATACCGGTAGTCTGAATATACCAGCAGCCAAAATTCTCTTTGATCCAGCGCTGTTTTCCTCTTGGCTGCTGCGGATCATAAGAATCTTCCACTTTGACAGTCAACTCATTTTCTCCATCATGCACCAGTTCTGTAACATCAAAAGAGGCTCTTGCATAACCTCCTCTGTGATCTCCCGCATAGGCACCATTTACCCATACTTTTGTAATAAAATCACTGCCTTCAAAATGCAGGATATAACGGTTCTTTTCCAGTTTTGTGCCATCTACTGTAATAATTCTGTGATACCAGACAAAATCATGGCGCGTTTCATCCTCAATACCGCTTAATTTGGTCTCGTAAGTAAATGGAACATTGATTTTTTTGTCTCCTTTAAATTCCTGGTTCCATTTTTCTTTTTCACCCACATTTTTATCGTCAAAACCGAAATCCCATTCCCCATTCAGGTTTTCCCATTCAACTCTTACAAACTGTGGTCTTGGATAATCTTTGATGTAGCATTTCATTTTTACTTTCCTCCATTTTTACATTATTAATAGTATTGAAGTAACCCACAAGTAATACGGTCACTAAGAAAAATGTATACGCATACATTTCACTTCGAAAACTAAAAGCAGAACTTGCCAAAGCAAATATCAGCAGATTACTCAAAAGAAGATAATATAACGAAGCTTTTCCTACTTTTTCCAGATAGCAGGCAATTTTTTCTATTATTAACAGATTTCTTTTTCTTTCAATCCCCAAAGACAATATATAATATCCATACACCAGTGCACAACCTCCACCGACAAACCACAAAGATGGTGGGAAGCGTTCCGGCAGCATACCGGTCTTTATAATAGCGACTATACATGGAATCCCAGCCAGCACTGTCCCAAGAAGAATCCATACATTCCACTTTATTTTTTTCTTACAGAACAAAACACCTGCCGCAAAGAATACCCCGTATTGCAATACCGGAAATGTAATATAATCACAGGATCCGATCAGCAGTGCAAGCCAGGAGTTATGAATCCTGTCATACGGCAAATAACACGCAATACAGCTTATACAAGCCACCCCCACAAACATTTTCGTGTTCATTCGCCTCATGATCGGAAAAATAAGAATCCCAACCAATAATACCGCTGCAAAGGATGCCAAGAATTCTGACCACCCCGGATATTTTTTCAGAAGCAACACTTCTGTAATAAATTTCCAACGGAATATCTTACCTTCCACCAATGCTACATACGCAATGCCCGAAATGTAGAATGCAAGCAGAATACGGAATACATTTTTCAACATCTTTATACAACTGCTTTTCCATGTTTTCTCATAATACGCCACCTGATTGGTATATCCAAAGCAAAACATAAATCCGGAAAATGTTGATATATTGATCAGATTGACCAGTATTTTCTGCAGTCCATACTCTTCTTTTCCAAAAAACTGGATACAATGGCAGAGGATCATCGCCACAGTCAGCATCCCTTTCTGGATATCAATCTCTCTTTTTCTCGTATTCATCGTCACCCTTTAACAGCACCGGAAGTAATTCCCGCCACAATCTGTTTTTCAAAAATAATATAAATAACGATCATAGGAATCGATGCCACCATACTTGCCGTCAGCGGCTGTACATAATCCACGGTATAAGTTCCGGCAAAAGTTGGAATACCAACAGGGAGAGTAAACAGTTCACTGCTCATAGCACAAAGCAACGGCCACAGATAGTTGTTCCAACTTCCCACAAAAGAGAAGATACATACGGTTGCAATAATTGTCTTGGATAACGGAAGCACAATTCTAAAAAACAGCGTAAGTTCTCCACCACCATCGATACGTACTGCTTCTAACAGTTCATTGGGCAGACCCTTAAAGAATGTAACCATAATGATCATATTCATAGAACCGGCGATCGATGGTAAAATCAAGCCAGCATAAGTATCGATCAGATTCATGCCATTTACAGTTATAAACAATGGAACAATTGTTGCTTCGCCAGGAACCATCAATCCAATAAGGAAATAAATAAACAATAATTTACTTCCTTTAAAATTCATCTTTGCAATTGCATATGCAGCCATGGCAGAAACAATAACCGTTAACAACGTGCATACAACAGCAATGACCAAACTGTTTATTAACCAGGTAGGTACCTGGGAATTAAAAATTATCTTCGGATAGTTTCCAAGCGTATATGGCGGTGTAAACCAATCGATTACCGATTTGATCTGTTTTCCTTCATGTTGGAAGGATACTGCCAGTGCCCATACAATCGGCCCCAGGAAAAGGATTGCCAGAAAAACAGATACCACATTCAACACCCAATAGCCGGGCTTCTTGGTCTTTTTCATGTTATTCCTCCCCCTTTCTCTGAAGAATTTGCTGAGCAAGTGACAGAATCAGCAAAATTCCAAACAATACATAGGACATAGCCGCTGCATATCCCATGTTGCTTTTTCCAAATGCATTTTCATATATGTACTGAATCAGTGGTCGTGTTGCAGAAGCCGGACCTCCGCCTGTAATCATATAAATCTGACCGAATACTTTAAAACATGCGATCATCTGAAGCAGAAATACCAGCCAGGTCGTCGGTTTCAACAGTGGAAGAACAATGCGAAACAGCTGTTGCGTGCTGGACGCTCCATCAATAGAAGCTGCTTCATAAACGTCCGGTGAAATATCCTGCAATGCAGATAAATACAACAACATGCTAAAGCCAATAGTCCACCATACTGTCATAACAGAAATCGTGATCCATACCAGATTGGGATCCTGCAGCCACTGCAGCTCTTTTGACTTTGGTAAAATTCCAAGCGCATGCAATGTACCATTGATCAGACCGGTATATGGTGTGAACGTATACTTTGCAATCAGAGATGCAATCGATACTGATAACACACTTGGAAGATAAAAGATCACACGCAGTGATTTTTTCATTTTTGTTGCTCTGTTAGCCAGCAACGCCAGTACAAGTGCGGTAATCACCAGCATCGGAGTCGTAATCAATGTAAAAAAGGCCGTGTTTTTTAACGCTCCCCAAAAATTTTTGTCCCGCAAAAACTTCGTATAATTATCAAATCCCACATATTTCAGCTTACCCATCAATCCCCATTTATGCAGACTCACATAAAAACCCTGTATTACCGGCCATATGGTAAATACCGTATACAAGATAAAAAACGGGAGTATGAAAGCCATTGCCACAAAAAATGTTTTCCTTTTTCTCGCTTTACTCATCGTCCACCCTTCTCCCTTTCAGTTATAAAACGGGGGAAGCCTTCCGGCTCCCCCTACAGGCTAAAACACTTTTATTAGTCCAGATTAGATTCCAGTTCTCCATACAAAGAATCCATTGCTTCATTTGCATCTGCTGTACCAGACCACAATGTATTCAGGCTGTCGATCATACCGGCTTTCATAGCATAGAAGTGAGGATTCTTGGAAGGAAGCACTGCTGTATCCAGGGCTGCTTTATAGCTGCTTCTGTATGGCATGTCTTTGTATTCCTGGCTGTCCAGAACTTCTTTGTTTGCCGGGATCTGACCAGATCCTGCCCATGTAGCACCTCCATCTTTAGAAGCGGCTACCATAAATTCTACTGCTGCCTTAGTTTCTTCTTCTGTTCTGTCTGGGTTAACCGGAAGAATCAGAGTATGAGAATCTGCCCAGCAGGAATCGTTGTCAAACAGCTGTGGGAACGGCTGTGCACCAAAGTTCAGACCATCTGTCTGTTCCAGAGCACCTGTACCCCATGTTCCACCGATATAAAATGCTGCTTTTCCACTCTGGAAGAACTTCTGGTGATCGTCAATACCTTCTGCCACATAACCATCATCATACAGAGATTTAACAAATTCTGCTGCTTTTACTGCGATATCTTTATCCATAGTAACTTCCGTTCCGTCTTCGTTTACCAGTGGAGTTCCTCCCATCTGGAAGTAAGTTGCCCACCATACACGATATGGATCATCGCCATTGTTAGTCAGAGAAATCACAGATTCTCCATCTCCGATAACTGCTTTACATTTGTCCAGAATAGCAAAGAAATCATCTTTACTGTTGATATCCAGCTGACCGTCTGCGTTTAACTCTACACCGGCTTTCTCCAGGATATCTGTGTTGTAGTAAATAATTTCTGCATGTGTATCCAATGGGATTGCATAGATATCGCCGTCGAATGTCACAGACTCAATGGAGTTATCCGCATACATGGAAGAAAGATCCACCCCTAACTCATCCAAATAATCATTCAGAGGTTCTACAACTCCCTGGTCTACCAGTTCCGGTAATTTAGATGCATGAGAAATTCCGATATCCGGCCCTTTTCCTGCTGCTACTGCCGTCTGCAGTTTGGTATAATAATCTGCCCATACCAGCATAATGGGCTGTACCTGTTTATCAGGATCTGTAGCATTGTAATCGGAAATGATTTTGTCCATGTACTCTCCATCACCGCCACTGAACAGTGACCAGAATACCAGTTTGTTTTCATCTACTTTTACAGCCTCCGGATTATTTACGGTTCCATCTTCATTCACGTCCGCTTCATCCCCGGATGAACTCTCATCTGTTCCTGCCTCTGCTGTTTCTTCCTGTTTGGTATCATCAGTCTTTGCACTGTCATCTGTGGAACTTCCACTGCCACATCCTGTCAGCATTCCTGCGATCATCGTTGCTGTCATAAGTGAAGCAATTAATTTTCTTTTCATTACATACCCTCCTGTTTGTTTACATTACATCGTTCTCTCTTTTATCCGGCCAGAATAATTTCAACAGTTTTACTGTTCGTTTATGTCCCAATATTTTGTTTTATGTTTATTTACAACAGTATTTCTGTTTCTTTATCCATAATTATATGCTTTTTCATCGGTTTGTCAACTGTTTTTCGCTTCTTTTTATACATTTTTACTGTTATTTTCTTTTATTATAACAGTATTTCTGTTGTAATATTTTATTTTTCAACAAAGATTTTATTATAATTGTGAGAAATTGTATTTTTGCACAATTTTTACATTCGATTTTTGGACATAAAAAAACAGTACCGGCTGTAGCCCGGTACTGTTTTTTCAAACACACTCTAGTACATCGTTTCGTAAATAACTGTATTATTCACGCAGGATACGGATTCAAGTGTGCAGTTCAAAAAACGCAGGCGTAGCGGGCTACGCTGAGGCTTTTTGAACTGTGCAATCGGATTTGTAGACAAGTGAATGATACAGTTATTTCGAAAACGATGTACTAGTATTCCATTGACAGAATAATATCCTGATCATAATCTCCAAAATGTTTTCCGAAGAGATTAAACCCTCCGACATATTCCGCATCTTTTTTATTTCCGATTCTGACTTTTATATACGGTTTTTCCATTACTTTCAACATGTCGATCGTAACATCGCTGATACGTTCGCCATTCAGATAACTTCCGTCCTTTCGCACTTCCCATGTTTTCAGCACACCGTACTGTGTACTTCCTACCGGCCAGTCTGGCGGCATGAGTCTTCCACGTCTTGCCCCAAAATCTCCCGGACAGGTCCACGTTCCGCAATCCATTCCATTAATCCACACAGTAATATCCGATTTCCAGTCTTCCCGGTATCCCGGTGCTTCGGAACACAGTTCCATGGAAATCGACAATCGGTCCACATTGCATCCATCCGGAACACCATTGGCAAATTTATATTCCACATATCCGGATGAAGTCCATAAGAGACCGGCTTTGATTCGTTCCGGTAAATAAAAGGAGTATTCCCTGTCATCATTTCCCACACTGCCATCCGGTCCATAAAGTCCACAGGTAGGACTCACTTCGCAACTGCTATATGAACCAATAGGCATCTCAGCACTAAATACTTCTTTTACATCCATATTACGTTTTGTTGTATAAATGGTCAAAACATCCAGTTTACGATTGCAAAGTTTCGTACTCCCGCGTGTACCCGGCTGTTCTTCCATACGGATCAGCCCGGCCTGCTCCAGTATTTTCAGATGAAACGCGGTACTGGAGGCCGGAAGGTTTAATTTTTTTGCTATTTCTCCGATAATCATGCTGTCTCTGTACAAAAGCTGAAGTATCTCCAGACGTACCGGAGAAGATAAAGCTTTCCCAAGATTACACACTTCATCAACCTGATCAATGCGGTATTCCTTGACTTTCGCCATAACTTCCCCCACCTTTATTTTTTATCTTCCCAACGCCTTCGCCAGCTTTTGGATATACTCCGGTGTGGTGCCGCAGCAGCCGCCGACGATTCCGGCGCCTACCTCTACCAGGCGTTTGGTGTGTTTTGCAAAATCATCTGCATTCATGTCATAATGGGCTTCGCCCTTATCATCTACAAACGGCATTCCGGCATTCGGTTTTGCGATGACCGGCACGGTTGCCACTTCTTTCATGTTGGCTACAACAGATTCCAGCTGATCCGGGCCTACGGAACAGTTCAGGCCGACAGCTGCTGCTCCCATCTCCTGCAGAGTAAGAACAGCTTCCACGGCATTGCCTCCGTACATAGCGCTTCCGTCTGCTTCCAGAGACAGGGTGCAGATCATCGGGATATTGCTGACTGCCTGAAGCGCATCCAGTGCTACTACCGTCTCATCTACGCTCAGCATGGTCTCTGCAACAATCAGATCTACCCCTGCATCGATCAGTGCTTTCAGCTGTTCTTTATACGCTTCATACAGCTCCGTGTATGTCAGCACTCCTCTCGGCTCCATCAGCTGACCGGTAGTCGTCAGGTCACCGGCAACCAGCGCACGTCCGCCAATTCCGTCCTTACTGATCTTGACCAGTTTTGTATTCAGCTCCTGTACTTTATCCTGAAGATTAAAATTTCTGAGGCTGATCGTATTGGCTGCAAATGTGGGAGCGTATACGATCTGGCTTCCGGCATCCACATAAGCACGCTGTAATTCCTGCAAAACGGAAGGATTTTCGATCACCCACTGTTCGGAAGATACGCCTACCGGCATACCCGCTTTTCGCAGATTGGAACCGGTCGCTCCGTCCAGAATCACTACTCCTTTTGCTGTTAATTCGTCAAACTGTTGTCTTGTCATGTTTTTCTCCTTCCTCTGTATATCCATAGCTGTCTTCGATATCTCGTCTCATCACTTTGCATTTTTCTGCGGATCTGCAGAGGGATTCTTGTGTATTCGAACCGTATCTTGTGCTTCCATCCACAGTCAGTAATTTCGCAATTTCTGACATAGCTGTTCAAAACTGACCGTCAGTTTACCTCTCAGCAGTGGCAGCCACTGCCGTCAGGTTTACCTTCCATATGGTACAGCCGTTTTATTTCCGTTGACAGAACTCAATCCGTTCTTTATTCGGTCCTTCAATAATAAAGAAGGCAACTCCGTTCTCCCAGAACGGAAGTTCTTCGATTCCATCCGACAACACTTTATAGCCATGCTCACAGATCCAGGTATAAGCAGCCTGAATGTCTGTGCAGTTTAAAGCGAAGTGATTGATGGCACCGTCCAGACCGTTGCCGCCCTCGGCATAAGTTTCGATCATCAGGTTCCCCAGCTGCAAGAATGCAACTTTGGCTTTGTTTGCCGGCACCTGGTTTGTGTGCATGGTCTGAAATCCCAGACCTTCGTAGAATCGGATCGTTGTTTCGATATCTGATGTGGGAATTCCGATATGCTGGATTCCTGTCGTCCACTGTACTACACTCATCCTCTGTATCCTCCGCTTTTTATGTATTGATGGTACCCGGTGTGCAAAAACTTTCCTTCGAAATTCTTTTTTCAAACACATTCCGGGAACCGGCGTTCACTTTCTTATTCAGCACTGTCCTCTGCGGCTGAATCTGATACACCGCTATCCTGTGCGGATGTATCTTCTGTATCTTCTGTGTCTTTTGTAGTGTCTTCACTGTTATCCTGTGAAGAGGTATCTTCTGTACTGTCCTGTGCGTCACTGGATTTTGTATCATCGCTGCTGTCGGCACTCTTGTATACAAAAGATACACTGTCAGTGACTGTGATCTGATCCCATACTTTATCTTTGACTTTAATCTTTTCTTCTTTTACCCAGTCTTCCAGTGTGCTGTCATACAGATCAGATTTTCTTTCTGAGATAACCGTCTTCTCTTTGTTTTCTGTCGCATCTTCATCCAGCATCTTATCCAGACGTACCACATAGTAACCGTCATCACCTTCGATGACTTTGTCGGCAACCTCTCCGTCTTTTAATTCCAGAGCCGCATCCTGCACTGCTTCATCCAAGGTATCATCCGTATCTTCTGCCGTGGTAAATGCCGGTGCTGTCGCACTTAAACTGTCATCTACTTCTTTTGCCAGTGCATCCATGTCTGCGTTTGCCACGTCATCGGATGCTTTTACTTTATCAAGAACCTGCTGTGCCAGGTCTTTTTTCTGCGCTTTTTCTTCATCAGTCAGATCAATGGTATTACCGTCATCATCTTTTTCTGTTCCTTCTGTAGAAACTTTTACGATAGTGACTCTTGTCTGATCTTTTTCATTGGCGCTGACCTCGGTATCTACATCTGCAGTCATCGGATCGTGCATCTTGCTGCGGATTGTTACCAGTTCCAGATACGTAACGATATCATCTTCAGATACTGCCAGTTTTTTCAGGATCTTTTCATCGTTATCTTTGATAAATTCCGCTGCTGCTTCTTTGATCGCTTTTTCTTCATCATCCGTAATCGTAACGTCATAATCTGCCGCATGTGCTTTCAGTACATACAACTGATTAATTGTCGTCATGACGCCATCCTTGGAGCTTTCCCCAACAGTTTTCCCGTCGTCTCCTTTCCGATCCCACACATTAGATGCGGAACCGCTGACTCCATACTGTGACATCAGCATATTATAATAACTCATGGTCTGCGCCTGCTGGTCTCTTACCATATAGCTTGCCAGACCCAATGTTACCTTTTCATCTCCTACAGTTGCCACGGTTTTTGTTCCGTCGATTGTTTTTGAACATCCAGACAGTGTACCTGCTGCAAGAGCAGCTGCCAGAATTCCACATGCTGCGGTTTTATTTAACTTTCTCATGTTTTCCTCCGTTACCCTTTTATGTACTCCGGGAGTACATTTATTCACTAATAGCATTTATTATAGACTATTTCCTCCTATGGGGCAACTTTTTTCCTTTTATTTCAATCTTTTTTCACAAGCGCTCATCTCTTGTTTTCCTGTTCTCAGGAATTTGCCCGCACTTATACCAGACACTGCATGACCGTCAGTAATTCCATCGTCTTCTCCTGCATCGGCACTGCATCCTTTGCCTTTCGGTTCCTCGGCCGATATAGAAAATACGGATTCGTTTCGACTTTAAACTGCAGTTCTTCCGGATACTGATTCAAAATCTCCGGTATCTTCGTTGTGTCAATCTTCGCCCGCTCATACATGGTAAGTTTCAGGCTGTCGTCAAGCTGCTTAACTTCGGTCAGATAGATCCGGTGAGCCATGGCTTTCAGGCTTGCCACTGCGAGGAGGTTCTGCACCATCTTCGGCGGTTCTCCAAAACGGTCCAGCAGTTCTTCCATCATATCCTCATACTCTTCCCGGTTCTCGATCGCCGCGATCCGTTTGTAAATATCCAGCTTCTGGTATTCATTCGGAATATATTTTTCCGGAATGTACGCATTGATCTGCAGGTCGATCGTCGTCTCGAAGTCTTCCTGTACTTCGATTCCTTTTGCTTCCTGTACGGCTTCATTCAGCATCTTACAGTAGAGATCGTATCCTACCGCTTCCATGTGACCGTGCTGTTCCGCTCCCAGAAGATTGCCCGCACCACGCAGTTCCAGATCACGCATGGCAATCTTGATCCCGCTTCCCAGTTCAGTGAATTCGCGGATCGCATGGAGGCGTTTTTCTGCGATTTCTTTTAACATCTTATTTCTCCGGTACATCAGAAAAGCGTATGCGGTCCGGTTGGATCGTCCTACCCTTCCTCTCAGCTGATACAACTGAGAAAGTCCCATTTGATCCGCATCATGGATGATCATGGTATTGGCATTCGAGATATCCAGCCCCGTCTCAATGATTGTTGTGGAGACCAGAACATCGATCTCTCCGTTAATAAATCCATACATGATCTTTTCCAGTTCACGCTCGCTCATCTGTCCGTGGGCAAATGCCACGCTCGCCTCCGGAACCAGTTTTCGGATCTGATTGGTGATCTCTTCAATGTTGTTGACACGATTGTATACATAATACACCTGACCACCGCGTGCCAGTTCCCGGCTGATCGCCTCCCGTACCATCTCATCGTTATATTCCATCACATAGGTCTGGATCGGTGTACGGTCCTGTGGAGCTTCTTCCAGAACACTCATATCCCGGATTCCGATCAGACTCATGTGAAGAGTTCGCGGAATCGGCGTCGCTGTCAGGGTCAGGACATCGATATTCTGTTTCATCTGCTTAATCTTTTCTTTGTGGGTAACACCAAAGCGCTGTTCCTCATCGATGATCAGGAGTCCGAGATCTTTAAACTGCACATCTTTGGACAACACCCGATGGGTGCCGATCAGAATATCCACCAGACCTTTTTTCAGATCCCCGATCGTCTTTTTCTGCTGGCTGGCGGTACGGAACCGGCACAGAAGGTCCACGCGCACCGGGAAATCCTTCATCCGCTGTACAAATGTATTGTAATGCTGCTGTGCAAGGATCGTGGTCGGAACCAGATAAACCACCTGTTTTCCCTCCTGGATCGCCTTAAATGCCACACGGATCGCAATCTCCGTCTTCCCGTAGCCCACATCTCCGCAGATCAGCCGATCCATGATCTTCGAGCTCTCCATATCCTGCTTTGCCGCCTCGATCGCCTGCAGCTGATCCTCCGTCTCTTCAAACGGAAACATCTCTTCAAATTCCCGCTGCCATACTGTATCCGGTCCATAGCGGAATCCGGCTTCCTGCTGTCTGGCTGCATACAGTGCCACCAGATCTTTTGCGATATTCTTTACAGCTCCGCGGACCTTCGTCTTGGTCTTCTTCCATTCCTGTCCGCCGAGTTTGTTTAACTTCGGTGTCTTTGCCGCATCAGAACCGGCATATTTTTGCAGGACATCCAGCTGGGTGGCGAGAATATACAGGTTACTTTTCCCTGCATACTCGATCTTGATATAGTCTTTCACCACACCATCCACTTCCATCTTCTCGATGCCGCGGTACACGCCCAGCCCGTGGTTTTCATGAACCACAAAGTCTCCTACGGAAAGCTCCGAAAAGCTCTGGATCTGCTTTCCGCTGTACTGGGATTTTTTCCGTTTTTTCTTCTTTTCTTTGCCGAAAATGTCCGTCTCCGAGATCACCACGTATTTGACCATCGGATACTCGAAGCCACGGCTTACCCGTCCCCAGGTGACCTTGATCTGTCCCGGCTGGATCAGTTCTTCCGGATCCTCACTGTAAAAAGCTGACAGTTCCTGATCCTGCAGATCTTTTGCCAGTCTGGCCGCCCTTGTTCGCGAAGGGGATAACAACAGCATCCGGTAACCGGATTTTTTCCAGCGCAACAGATCTTTTACCAGCATCTCAAAACTGTTGTTGTACGGGTTGACCGATTTTACAGTCAGCTGCATCTCCATAGCGAAGTTCCACCCGGTTCCCCGTGGCTCCATCGTGGACAACGACAGTGTATGCATCTGATGAAACCGATGCACTACTTCCTGATGGTTTCGGATCACTTCCATCTGTCCGGGCAGAAGATACCCCTTTTCCAGACGGTGAATCATACTCTCCCGGAATTCTTCTTCTGTTGTCTTTGCATGTTCTGTCAACCGGTTCGGCTCGTCAATCACAACCAGCGTGTTCTCCGGCAGATATTCCAATAACGATTCTGTTTTCTTATAAAAATACCGGACAAAACTTTCTGCTCCGGCAATATGCTCCATCTCTTCTAACTGGTCTTTTAATTCAGCGGCGATCTGGCGGACTCTCGCCCCTTCCTCTGTCTTCATCTCGTCCCGGAACTTCTTCTGACTCTTTTGCGCCTCTTTTTCAATGGCTTTGATGCCCTGTCGGATTGTCTCCTTATCCAGCACCACTTCCGTCGCCGGATAGATCGTAATCTCCTCCAGATTCTCGATCGAGCGCTGGCTTTCCGCATCAAAACTGCGGATGGAATCCACCTCATCTCCCCACAGTTCGATACGCCACGGATTATCCTCGGTCAGAGAAAATACATCCATGATTCCACCACGGATAGAAAACTGTCCCGGAACCTCTACCTGCGCCGCCCATTCATATCCGAGTTCCAACAGATGTCTTTTCATCCGATCCAGGTCAATCTCGCTGTCATTGCGAATCTTTATTACTTTTTCCTTCCACACGGCAAGCGGCACCAGACAGTCCAGGCAGCTGTCGATTGAAGTAACGATCGTCACTTCTTCCCGCTCCAGCAGTGCGCGAAGCACCTGGATCCGTTGTCTGGTAAGAAGATTACCATGGATATCTGCCTGATAAAAGATCAGATCCCTCGCCGGATAATACAGTACTTCCGGATCATACAGCCGAAAATCCTCATAAAATGCCTTGGCTTTCAGATCATTTTCCGCAACGATCAGTCGAAAAGGAAACTCCCGGAGAAGCCCATTGGTAAAATGAGCTTTCTGGGAGTCCAGGCATCCGGAAACCTGTACGATTCCCGGTTTCTTCAGTTGTCTTATGATCGCATCAAAATCGGCCAGTTCATATAATGGTTGTACGAATGCATCCATCGTTTTCCCTTTCTAGTTAAACTGATTCATCGCCTGATCCACTTCTCCCTGTACCATCAGTTCCACGGCCCCTGCCGCGCGTTTCAGCGCGTCATCTACCAGTCCCCGGTCTTCTTTGGAAAAGTGTCCCAGCACATAATCTGCCAGATCCCAGCCCTTCGGCTTTTCTCCGACTCCAACTTTGATTCTCTGGAAGTTCTGAGTGCCCAGCTGTGCGATAATATTTTTGATCCCGTTATGGCCACCTGCACTTCCTTTTTTCCGTATCCGGATCTTTCCCGGTTCCAGACTGATATCGTCATAGATCACGATCAGTTCTTCTTCCGGATCGATCTTATAATAGTCTACCAGGGCTCTCACTGATTCCCCGCTCAGGTTCATGTAGGTCAGCGGTTTCGCCAGGATCACTTTCTGACCCGCGATCACGCCCTTTCCGTACATTGCCTTATGTTGTTTTCCCGAAGAGGGTACGCGATACTCATCCACCAGAAGATCAACCGCGTCAAATCCCACGTTATGGCGGGTATTTTCATACTGTTTTCCCGGATTGCCCAGGCCTACGATCAGATACATAATGATAACTCCTTCATCAGCCGAAGTATACCAGCTCCTGCTCCGGTTTTTCTGCCGCTTCAATCTCTGTTGCGTACAATACCGGACCTCTGCCGTTGTATACTTCCATAAATTCGTCTTTAACTTTTGCAGTTACCGTTACCCAGCTGCCGATCCGCAGTCTCTTGGCTGCCGGATTCTTACAGATATAGCCGATAAACTGGGTATCGTCCGCACAGCAGGTCATTGCCATACGTCCGGGCACGAAAAATCCTGCGTTCAGCTCACGACTTTTCAACACCTGTCCTTTAAACCGAACCGTCTTATCCACATATTTTTTCAGATTATCCATCATATCCACATACCAGATACCGTAATCGATATCTTCAATATCAATGATGTCCGCATTCATATCATACGGCATCTCATCCTGGAAAATATCGTCGATTTCGCCCTCTTCATTTTCAAAGACAACTTCCGCTCTGGAATTGACAACTTTGACACTGCGGCGGAAGTTTGCCAGCGGATGTTCATCCTGGCAGCGATTGAAAATTACCAGATCCGCATTTCGGATCATCTCCATGAACAAGGATTTCATATTATTCATATAGATCTGGAAGGTGCTGGCATCCACGGTTACGATGTGCTGTGCCAGATCCCAGTAACGTGGCATATCAGTCTGATAGAACTTATCTACAGACCACAGCGGATTGTACTCTACCAGGACTCTGCCAGGCTGATGTTTTTTATTCAACATCTGCAGGGTATCCGCGTTAAAGTCTTCCGGGTCTTCGATGATCTCAATCACCGTATTCATTTTCTTCAGGCTTTCCTCATCGTACTCCTCTTCTCCCTCTTCACAGAGAATCAGAAGCGTTTTGTCCGGAATCTGAAAATAACTCTGATGAATGGTAAAATCCAGAAACTGGGTTTTGCCACTCTCTAAAAATCCTGTGATTAAATATACGGGAACATCTCTCTTCATCATTACTCATTCACTCCAAAAATTTCAGCAATTTTGTCTTCTGCCATCTTGGAACCGATCACACAGATCTTACCTGTGATCTGTGGAGTACCGGTGCGTACCTCATACTCTTCCGGAACCATATCAAAGTAGATCCACTGTCCGTCTTTTCCGTCCACCATACCTTTGGCACGAAGGATCACACCAAGATCTTCTGCTTCTGACAGTTTCTTCAGTGCAGCTTCGATCTCTTCTTTTGTATATTTCTTAGCAGTCTCACGGCCCCAGCTTGTAAATACTTCATCCGCATGGTGATGGTGGTGGTCATGACCACATCCGCACTCGCCGTCATGATGATGTTCATGATCGTGATCATGTCCGCATTCGCACTCGCCGTCATGATGATGATGTTCATGGTCATGATCATGTCCGCATCCGCACTCGCCGTCATGGTGATGCTCATGATCGTGGTCATGTCCGCATCCGCACTCGTCGTCATGGTGATGCTCATGATCGTGGTCATGTCCGCATCCGCACTCATCATCGTGGTCGTGATGATGATGCTCATGGTCGTGGTCATGTCCGCACTCGTCGTCATGGTGATGCTCATGATCGTGGTGTCCACCGCATACCGGGCAGAAATCTTCGTCTTCTTCTCTGCCCTGCTCCATAGCTTCCAGAATCTGTGCACCGTCCAGTTTTTCGATTGGAGTGGTGATGATCACTGCATCCTTGTTCACTTCGCGGATCAGAGCGACTGCTTTGGCTACTTTCTCTTCGGTAGCCTTCGGTGTATCGGTACGGCTCAGAATAATCGTTCTTGCATACTGTAACTGGTTCTCGAAGAACTCACCGAAGTTTCTCATATACATTTTGCATTTGTTTACATCCGCTACGGTTGTATAGCTGTTCAGGCTGATCTCACAGTCCACATCCACACCTTTTACCGCTTTGATGACATCAGACAGTTTGCCCACACCTGACGGCTCGATGATGATACGATCCGGATGATATGTTGTGATCACTTCTTTCAGAGAAGTTCCGAAATCACCTACCAGAGAACAGCAGATACATCCGGAGTTCATCTCTCGGATCTCGATACCGGAGTCTTTTAAGAATCCTCCGTCGATACCGATCTCTCCAAATTCATTTTCAATCAGCACTACCTGCTCGCCTTTTAAAGCTTCAGAAAGCAGTTTTTTAATCAGTGTTGTTTTTCCGGCTCCTAAAAATCCTGAAATAATGTCAATCTTTGTCATGTTTTTTACCTCCTGAAAAACGCCCAAAAAGGGCTGTTTTCTCTAAAACAGCCCTGAATTTTTGTCTGCATATCCTGTGAGTTCTTTCAACAGTTCCTGTCAAAAGAACTCACAGGATATTCTTACCGAATAGTTACTCCTCTATACTTTTATCACGTTTTGTCCAAAAAGTAAAGCCCCCTTTGCGTTTTGGTTTCATAGAACTAACCGTTCTTTTCATGCAAAAGGAGCTTATTTTTCTGTATGTATTATCCGTGGATCATCAGATGAACGATTTCCCGGTCTGTCTCGAGCATACCCTCGGATGCCAGTTTACCTACACAGCGGATCGTATTTTCCACACCTTTTTTTACGATACCGTCACCGCCGATAAACTGCTGTCCGTTCTTGTACATAAAGTAACCGAGGATTCCCGCATCTACGGAGGACGCGATCTTTGCTGCACAGGACGCTTTCGCTCCGTCGCAGATCATACCTGATACAATGGCAAGACCGTTGACAATGGCATGCTCGCCCTCTTTCTTGCCGTCTCCGTACAGGTAGGCGATCCCTGCGCCACAGCCACATCCGGCTCCTACTGCACCGCAGTATGCGGAAAGTCTGCCGATTCCTTCTTTGATATGGATCGTTGCCAGATTCGAGATCACCAGAGCCCGGTACATCGTCTCCTCCGATACCTGCAGTTCTTTTGCAAAAACCACGATCGGGACAGAAGCTGTGATTCCCTGGTTGCCGCTTCCGGAATTGATCACCACCGGAAGCTCACAGCCGTTCACTCTTGCATCAGAACCGGCAGCCGCCATGGCTTTGGCGCGCACCTTGACATCCTGATCGCCGTAAGTGGCCAACAGGACCTTTCCGATATTGGCTCCATAATTACCACAGAGCCCTTCCTCGGCGATCGCCATGTTGTAACGAACCTGACGTTCCAGTACTTCCCGGACATCTGCCAGGTCCACTTCCTTTGCAAATGCAAAGATATTTTCTATGGTAAGTGTCGATTTGTCTGCCAGCGCGGACTCTTCTTTTCCGGTAATCTCTTTTGCCAGAAGAATCTCCCCGTTTCTGGACACATGCACCAGATTCGTGTGAAAATCGGTGATCCGTACACTCGCTCTATCTTCTCCATGATACAAAGTAATCTGAATATCAAAGATCAGATCAGAGGATGCCTCACAGACACTGCACGGAACTTCCTTCAGGAAGCTTCCCATCGCTTCGATGTCTTCCTGTTCCACATGGGAGATGACCTCCAGTTCCTTCGCAGCATCCCCTGCCACGATTCCGGCAACTGCTGCGGCTTCGATTCCACGCAGTCCACCAGTATGTGGAACAACCACGCTTTTTACATTTTTTATAATATTTCGGCTGACCGCAACCTCCACCCGCTCCGGAAGGGCTCCCAGTGTCTTTCTGGCAACAGCTCCCGCATAAGCGATGGCGATAGGCTCGGTACATCCCATCGCCGGCACCAGTTCATCTTTCAGGATCTGGACATAAGTTCGGTAATATTCTTTTGAAAGCATATTTTTATCTGTTCCTCACTCTTTTTATTTTTTCCAGCATGCCACCATATGACCCGGCGTTCTCTCTTCCAGTTCCGGTTCCTGCTGTCTGCACTGCTCGGTCGCATATGGACAGCGGGTGTGGAAACGGCAGCCGGACGGGATATGCAGCGGACTCGGAAGATCCCCCTCGATACCGCAGTTTTCCAGGCTGAGTGCACGCTTTGGATCTGCGATCGGAATAGAGGCAAGCAGTGCCTGAGTATACGGATGACACGGATTGTCGTACACTTCATCACTGTCTCCGCTCTCCACGATCTTACCAAGATACATCACGCCAATCCGGTCGGAGATATGGCGCACCATGGACAGATCATGTGCCACAAACAGGTAGGTCAGTCCCAGTTCCTGCTGCAGATCTTCCAGCACATTGACAACCTGTGCCTGGATAGATACGTCCAGTGCGGAGATCGGCTCGTCGCAGAGCAGGAATTCCGGATTCACAGATAAGGCTCTTGCGATACCGATACGCTGACGCTGTCCGCCGGAAAATTCATAGGCATATTTTTCCATATCGTCTGCCTTCATACCTACTTTTTCGAGAAGGCTTACGATCCGCTCATCCATCTCTTTTTCCGAAAGTTTTTCAAAGACGGAAATCAGTTCGGCCATGATTTCTCTTACATTCTGATGGGGATCCAGCGCAGAATAAGGATCCTGAAAAATAATCTGCATTCTTTTATGATATGCAAGGAGTTCTTTCCCCTTTGTCTTTGTGATGTCGTGACCGTCGTAGGTTAAGATTCCATCTGTCGGCTCATACATACGGATCAGAGTACGTCCCAGTGTGGACTTTCCACAGCCGGACTCTCCCACCAGACCGAAGGTTTCTCCTTTTTTAATGGAAAGGTTCACACGGTCCACCGCCCGTACTTCCTGTACCAGTTTTCCGAAGAAATTTTTGACCGGGAAATACTTGGACAGATTCTTCGCTTCCAGAAGATATTGTTCTTTTGTTTCCATATTATTTCTCCTCTTCTTTCTTCTCTTTCTCGTCCAGTTCTTCTTTTGTGAAGATACATCTGGAGGACTGGGTATCGGAATATGCCCGCATGGACGGGATCCCTTTCTTACATTCCTCGCATGCAAAACGGCAGCGGGTCACAAATGGACATCCTGCCGGCGGATTCGCCAGAGACGGTGCCATACCAGGGATCGGTTCGAGGCGTTCCCGACACCCGCTCTCACATTTTGGAATCGCATGAAGCAGTGCTCTCGTGTACGGATGGGTCGGATGTTCGAAGATCTCTTCTGTGGTTCCCTCTTCCATGATCAGACCCCCGTACATCACTTCGATCCGTTTCGCCAGAGAAGCTACCACCCCGAGATCGTGGGTGATCAGAATAATATTCATCTGCTCATTTTCATTTAACTGTTTGAGAAGCTGCAGGATCTGCGCCTGGATGGTTACATCCAGTGCGGTTGTCGGTTCATCGGCGATCAGCAGCCGCGGCTGGCAGCACAGTGCCATTGCGATCATGACACGCTGTCTCATACCACCGGAAAATTCATGGGGATACTGATCCATCCGGCTTTCTGCCGACGGGATTCCTACCTTTCCCAGCATATCGATGGCTACTTTTCTTGCTTCTGCCTTGCTCAGGTTCTGATGACGTCGGAGTACCTCGATCATATGATATCCGATCTTTTTCAGCGGATTCAGGGCAGTCATCGGATCCTGGAAGATCATTGCCATATCTTTTCCACGCATTTTCCGTTTTTCTTTTTCAGACATGGACAGCAGTTCCTTCTGCAGCAGTTCCAGATGATCTGCCTGCACATCTGCATTTTCTCCGAGAAGTCCCATGACCGACTTCATGGTTACACTTTTCCCACTTCCGGACTCTCCTACAATAGCCAGAATATCTCCTTCATCCACATGAAGGGAGACACCGCGCACCGCCTGAATCTTCTGTTTGTGACTCTCAAACGTAGTGGTCAGATTGTCTATGGTTAATACTCTGTTTTCTTTCATCTCCACTCCTCCTATTTGCCTGCGTCCATGACACGGGGATCTACATAGATCCGAAGCAGATTGCCCAGTTTGTTGAACGCAAAGATGGTCAGCATGATCAAAAGACCGGGGATGATCGCCATGTAAACGGCATTCTGCAGGTTACTCTGCGCACTTTGCAGTAATTTTCCCCAGGAAGACAGCGGTTCCTGAATACCTATCCCTAAGAAACTCAGGGATGACTCTGTCATGATCGCATTGGAGATACTGGTGGTCGCTGCGATGATGATCGTCGGCAGTACCGAAGGAATCAGATGACGGAGTACCATTTTAAATAACGGCACACCGGCAAAGTCCGCATAGAGGACGTACTCCCTCTCTTTGACGGACATAACCTCCGCACGCACCAGGCGGGCAATTTCCATCCAGGAGAAGAATCCGATCACGATAATAATGGACACCAATCCCTGTTTGAAGAAAATACTGATAACTGTAACCAGAATCAGCCACGGAATGGACTGCAGAATGTCAACGATCCGCATCAGGATACCATCTATGATACCGCCAAGATAACCAGCAAGAATCCCAACAGTGACACCGATGGTCACACTCATCAGCATGGCAAGCACGCCGACCAGCAGAGACACACGGCCTCCGTAGATAACACGTGCCAGATAATCACGACCCACTTCATCGGTTCCGAAAATATGGGCACTGCTTGGTGCCTCTAACATATGAGCGACATCGGTTTTATTCGGTTCCAGCGGGAGTACCGGAGCCAGTAAGGATAATATCAGGATCAGTGCAAGGAAGATAATAGAAAATATTGCGATTTTGTCGTGTTTTAATGCCTCCCAGACATTTTCTAGACGTTTTTTTTGAGAATGATTCATTGCCATACAATTACCCCATCTTTCTGATACGCGGATCTGTCACGCAGTATAAAATGTCGGACAGCAGATTTCCCAGGACCACCAGGGTGGAAGACAATATCAGAACGATCATAACAATCGGATAGTCCATACCCTGCACTGCCTTGATAAAATACGGTCCGATACCCGGCCAGCTGAATACGGTTTCCGTGATAACCGCACCTGTTACCAGCGTTGGCAATGCCATACCCAGTTTTGTGATAACCGGAAGCAGTACGTTCTTACAGACATGTTTGAACATGATCTCTGCTTTGGAAGCGCCAAAGGCCTTCTGTACCATAACATAATCCTCGGAGTACTGTGTGATCGTGGAAGAACGCACATAACGCACATTGTCCGGGATAAATGCCAGTGTCAGCACCATATACGGTGTGATAAAATGCAGCAAGAAATCAGACAAAGTATTCACGCCTACCGTATGCATCCCAAGGATCGGAAGGATCCGCAGTTTATAGCCGAACAGATAGATAAAGAGCATCGCTACCCAGAAAGTCGGCATCGCGATCCACAGGGAACAGATCCCGTCGATCAGTTTGTCCAGCCATTTGTTTTTGTGAGAACCGGCCACCAGGCCCAGCACGATTGAGATCACATAGGCCGTCAGATAAGACGGCAGCACCAGCTTGATCGTGTTCGGGATTCTTGTCGCCAGCTCATCGAAAATATTCGTTTTTGTCACGATAGAATAGCCGAAGTTTCCATTCAGGATTCCTTCCAGCCAGCGGATATACTGCACATAGACCGGCTGATCATAGCCGTATTTTTCACGGATCATCTGTACCATCTCCGGAGACATCTTTGGAGTTGTCATGGCATCAATTGCATCATACGGTGCCAGATGAATCAGAGAAAAACACAGGATCGTGATCACGATGATCAGTGGGATCGCAGTAAGAATACGTTTGAAAATATACTTTGCCATACCTTTTTCTCCTTTTGTTTTTCATTCTTAAGCCCAAAAAGCGGAACTCTTCGCCTGTTTCAGAAGAATTCCGCCCTCATTATAAATAGTGTCTAATCTTTGATGATTACTTATTCAGCAATTTTCAGACTGGAAGTATCCTCGAAGGTATATACCGGAACAAGTCCTGCATCTTCCACACCCTGGATTCTGTTGTTTACAACCAGGATCTTATTGTTGGAAATGATCGGATAGAAAGCACCTGTATCCTGGACAGCTGCCTGCAGTTTTGCATAGGTTTCCTTTCTTGCAGACTCATCCAATTCAGAACGACCTTCCTCAAACAGCTGATCGATGGTATCGTATCCACTGTAGTGCATGTAGTTGTAAGCACCATCATTTTCAAACAGGCTGGAGAAGGTATCCGGGTCAATACCCATGATATAACCGCCCAGATACATATCGTACTCGTTATCCGGATCCTTCATTGCGTTTGCAATGGCTGTTCCGTCTCCGCCGGCAAGTTCTACCGTCACACCAACTTCCTGCAGCTGTTCCTGAATCAGCAGTGCCTGTGCGGACTGTACGGCATCACTGGAGATGTAACCCAGTTTCAGTTTCAGACCACTCACACCGGCTTCCTCTAACATACTCTTTGCTTTGTCTACATCCTGCTCGTATTTTTCCACACCGTCTTCTGTGTAGAACTGGCTGTTGGTTGGCAGGAAGGTATACGGAATGCTGTAGTATTCGTCAGATTCGAAGGCTGCATCATCCATTGCTTTTCTGTCCATGGCAAACAGCAGGGCTTTACGAACGTTTTCGTCTGTTACACGGTTGCAGTTGATCTGCAGGTAACCGACACGACCCTCTGTGTAAGAATAAGCAGTCAGGTTGCTTGCATCCAGATCCAGTTTTTTCACCTGCTGTGGTGTCATCTGATAAGCATCCACTTCACCGTTCTGCAGAGCCAGGATCGCAGTATCTGCATTTTCGATGATCTGGAATACTATATTTTTAACAGACGGTTCACCTTTGTAGTAGTTTTCGTTTGCTTCAAACTTCAGATATGAGCCTGACTGATAATCTACCAGTTTGTAAGGACCGGTTCCTACGGAGTTCATGTTGTAATCGTTATGCTCAAAATCTGTGACATCTTTGTAGATGTGCTCCGGCATAATGAAAATCTGACTTAACATCTCGATAGCCGTAGGTGTTACGAACGGGAATGTGAAAGATACGGTGTAGTCATCCACTTTTTCCACTTTTACCGTTCCCTGATCGTAAACCAGCTGAGAATACGCCCAGCCAAGGTTATCCTCCTGTTCCATGGCTTCGTATGTGAATACCACGTCATCTGCGGTAAATGGTTCACCGTCAGACCATTTCACATCATCTCTCAGTTTGAATGTATAGGTCAGATTGTCATCGGATACGCTATAATCTGTAGCCAGGAACCAGTTAATTCCATCGGCATTATTCATATACAGTGGGGAGTAGATCATCTTTACAGTAGATAATCCCCAACGGTCAGATGTTGTAATAACATTGACAGTCTCTGTGGGGTCCCCGGAGATGGCATAGGTAAATGTGCTGTCACCAGAAGTCTCTGTGGTAGCTGTACTGCTGTCGGCAGTGGTTGTGCCTGCTGTGCTGTCATCTTCTGCAACCGGATCTTTTCCGCCACAGGCTGTCAGACTTGCTGCAAGCATCGCTGTCAGAGTAAGTACAGACACAAGTTTTTTGAATCTTTTCATTTTACTCTTTCTCCTCCTTGTTTTTGCCTGATTTTCGGCAAATATACTGTTTCATGTTAGCAAAGGAAAGCAGATTTGTCAATTCATTTTCTTGTTTAACATAGTTTTCTTGTATGTTAAACGCTGCATTTTCTGATTTCTGCAAAATACACCTGTTTTCCGGGAGGAATTGTAGCCGTCTGCGGACGGTGCTGTGGATTACGTCAACCGTATAAAGATAATACAGATACCTGCTGCAGGACTGCCCTTTGTCCGGAAAAGATTTTACTCCGGAAACAAAAAAGAGCCGGAAAACAACACCTGATCTTCGCTGCTTTCCAACCCATTTTTTCTATAAACTACAAGAAACACGCTTCGCGAGTTTCTCGTAGTTATCGCGGCAGTCGCCAAGGTCTCGTGCAAGCACGGACTTCGGTTCGTTGCTCGCGTAAATTTAATACGTCTCCGGCTTCTCAACTGCATTTTCTACGCGCGGACTTTACAGGCCATCTTCACGTTTCTTGTGGTGATGTTTTTCACGCCCTGTTCCAGCAGTTCCCGGAACCGTCCTTCTTCATTGACGGTCCACACAGACAGATCGATCTCGTTTTCTCCCGTGATCCGGATGAATTCTTCTGTTGCAATCTTTTCATTGACATTTACGGTGTGGATGCCGTATTTTCTGCAGGCTCTGCTGATCTTGTAAGCCGACTGCTCGAAAAGAAGATCTTCCTTCTTTTCTTTATAGATATCCGGAAGATATTCTTCGATGTTCCAGAACACTTCCACATCTCTCCACGCGCACTGTTCGGTCACCGGAACCGGGCGGACACTTCCCGAGTAAAGGATTTGGTCGATCTTCAGTCCGGAGATCAGTGCCAGCTGGCGGACTGCCATTTCCAGGCCGTATTCTTTCAGATCACAGTTGATTCGCATCTGCGGGCGTTCCCGCATCATGCGAAAGACATCTGCAAGCCGCGCTGCATCTTCATCGGTCTTGTCATGGGACAGGATCAGAATCCCGTTTTCTCCCATCCGCACATCCACTTCCAGCGCATCTGCGCCTGTCTGCATGGCATATTTTACAAATTCCAGACTGTTTTCTTTTGTTCCGTCTGCTCCCGAATGAGCAGTGATCATCGTTTTCCCCATTTATTTTTCCCAGTCCTTTTCTTTCAGATTCGTATAGATGTATACTGCTGCCGATACGGAGCAGATCAGGAACATAATCACAGACAGTGCTGCTGACCGGTTGTATGACAGATACTTGTTAAACTGATCATACAGAGCGATTCCCAGCATCTTCGGTGAGTTGCCTCCCATCAGGTACGGTGTGGTAAAGGAACCGACATTGGACATAAATACAAAGGTAGAAGCAACTACCACATCTTTCATGGACAGCGGCAGGATCATGCTAGTAAATGTTTTCCATCTTCCGGCACCGGTATCTCTGGATGCTTCTACGATGGAATCCGGAATAGCTCCCAGTCCTGCGGCGATCATCATGGTTGCGAAAGGAATATTAAACCACAGGTTCATCACCACGATACCACTGGCATGATACATCAGACCCAGCTTGATGTCCAGACCAAAGAGCAGGCCGATCCGGTTGATCAGACCGGAATCACGGATGATCGTGATCATGGCATAGACTGCACACATGGTAGGGACGAATCGCGGGAGCAGGTACAGCATACCGATGGCTCTGGAGATCCTTGATTTTACAAACCGCAGATACAGAGCCAGAAGATAGGCAAGTACGATGGCGATCGCAACCGTTACGAACACGACTACCAGTGTGTAGATCAGGTTGTTTCTCTGTGCCTTTTCCGTAAAAAAATAGGTATAGTTTGCTGTGGTAAATGCTCCTGTATTCTCATCCTGAAAGCTCTGGATGACGGCCGATACGATCGGATATGCAACGGTCAGCATGACCACCAGGAAGGCCGGCAGTACCATTCCGTAAGCTGCCAGCAGTCCTTTCTTTTTGTTTTTCATAATAACTCCTTCTTAGTTTAAAGTTCCGATTTCGTTATCCCATTTTTCATTAAAGTCTGTGGACAGATCTCCGATGGACATGATACGGAAGTTGCTGACATCCAGATTTTCCACATCTTCATATCCTGTCATATCCAGCTGTGCGGTATCGATCAGCGGGATTGCTGCCATCTGTTTTACCAGGATTTCCTGCGCATCTACGGTAAGGATGTAATTCATGAATGCATAAGCGCCGTCTTCGTTAGAACCGAAGGTCGGGATAGCCAGAGACTGCAGAGAACCGGTCAGTGACGGATCGATCTGGGTGATCTTGATCGTATCTTTCAGGGTGCCTTCCGCACGCTGGGACAGTACCATGTCTGCCCAGTTTGGACACATGTCGATTTCACCCTGATTCAGCAGATCCAGTGTTCCCTGGTTTTTGCTTGGGTATACCACAGAGCCACCGGACTGATACATATACGGATGGATGGATTTCAGGAAATCAAATCCTTCGCTCCACTGATCTTCCCAGGAAGGATCATCGGAAGTGATCGCTTCTTCCGGCATGTAGTTATATACAGAAGTTCTTACAAAAGAATCTCCGGCTCCACCGGTTCCCGGTGCATTGTAAGCAAATCTGCCAGGATTTTCTTTCATCCACTGTACCAGTTCGTCCATGGTCTTTGGCGGGGTAGGTACTTTCTCAGAGTCATATGCCAGAACAACGGTCGTTCCACGGTATGGCTGTACATAGTCAGCGGCCAGAGAGCTCTTGGCTGCTACATTTTCCGCATTCGGGATCTTGCTCTTGTCCAGTTTCACAAATGCTTCTTCACCGATCTGGGAAACCACTTTGGACAGATCATCTCCACCCAGATCTACCAGGTCATAATCGGTATTGGTCTGTTTTGCTTTGTATGCTGCTGCCAGCATGTCTGTCATGGACTGGGTTCCGGTACCGCTGAGCATGAACTGCAGTTCTGCCTGATACTGATCTGCATATTCAGAGTTTTTATTAAAATCATCAATCAGAGCTTCAAATACCTGACGGACATTGTCAGAGCCGCTTGCCCAGATGGTCAGTGTAGATTTACCATCGGTGCTTTCCTTTGTCTGTGCACTGTCAGAAGCATCCGCACTTGTCTGGCTTCCTGCACCACATCCGACCATAGATACCATCATCATTCCTGCTAACATAGCTGCCATTACTTTTTTCATTTTCATTTTTTCATTTCTCCTCGTCTGTTTCTTACTTTTCCTTCTTACCAGATTCCGTCCGGCATATCTTTTTTGAACCGATACTTTTCCCGACCGGACGTTCCTGTTCCTTCTATGATTAAGCGGCCTGTGAAAAAACCGTGTGTTTTCCGATCGAAAGATTTACGATATCTCCCTCTCTCAGCTGTTCACTCAGTTCTCTGTCCACATAACATTTGATGATTTCATTTCCTCTCTGTACGGTAAGCACCACATAATGTCCAAGCATCATGATCGTGCGGACTACCGCTTCCATTGGTCCGTGACCTTTGTTCACTTCGATATCTTCCGGACGGACTGCGATGGTGTTTCCTCCGGCTTTGATAAAGTTCATCTCACCGATAAAGGACGCTACATGAAGGGTTGCCGGCTGATCGTAGATCTCTCCCGGTGTACCCACCTGATCGAATTTTCCTTTGTTCATAACCACGATCCGATGGGACAGTGCCATCGCTTCCTCCTGGTCATGGGTGACAAAGATAACGGTGATTCCCAAATCACTCTGAATCTTCTTTAACTCTTCTCTCATCTGCTGGCGGATCTTGGCATCCAGCGCGGAAAATGGCTCATCCAGCAAAAGCAGGGACGGTTTCAGAAGCAGGGATCGTGCAATCGCAATACGCTGCTGCTGGCCACCGGAAAGCTGTCCCGGATATTTCTTTTCAAATCCGCTCATGGAAACCAGTTCCAGCATTTTCTTAATCTCTGTATCAATCTCTTTTTTCGGAACTTTTCTTAACTTTAAACCGAATGCCAGATTTTCATAGATTGTCATATGCGGCCACAAATTATAACTCTGGAATACCATAGCGGTCGGTCTTTTCTCCGGCGGCATATTCACGATAGACTGTCCGTCTACCAGGATATCCCCGTCCGTCACATCCATAAACCCGCCGATGGTTCTTAAGATTGTGGATTTTCCACATCCGGAAGGTCCGAGGAAAGTAACGATCTCTCCCTCGTATACCTTCAGGTTGATGTGTTCCACACCATCTCCGTTATCGTATTTCTTCGCCATGTCTCTCAGTTCCAGTTTTACTTTTCTATCTTTCATTATTTCTTTCTATCCTCCTGGATATCTTAAGTAGCAGCTGTTCGCTCCTGCCTGTTTTTCTTATGCAGTTACTCTCCAGCTAATCTCTGTCTGTTTTTCCTTTACTTCATCTTAAAACCGCCGGCGATTGCTTCCGGTCCGATGTATTTTCTCATCACGAAGATCAGCAGTGCGGACGGAATGATCAGCAGGATGGCAAATACTGCACCGATCTGGATTGCTGAGCTGTCCAGCACGATTCCGTACATGGCTACCGGCATGGTCTGGATTCTTGCAAGACCTACCAGCATGGTTCCCTGTGCTTCCTCCATGGATCCCAGGAAGGTATACAGAGTCGCAACCGCGATTCCCGGCATGGCCATCGGCAGTGTGACTTTGAAAAAGGTACGGATGGGACTTGCTCCCGCGTCTCTCGCCGCTTCCTCCTGCTGCCGGTGTACATTACGAAATGCACTGGATGGCAGCCATACCATGAACATCATGGAATTGATCATATGGATGATGATAACTCCGGCATACGTTCCCATCAGTCCATATTTATAAAACAGAACGGCGATCGAAGTATAAATTCCCAGTTTCGGGAATGCATTCGTCAGCAGAAATGACAGCATGAAAATCTTTCTTCCCGGATACTGGAATCTTGCCAGTGAGTAGGCTGCCGGAATACAGAAGATCATCGAGATCACGGTAGTCGCAATGGCAATAATAAAGGACTGGATCATAGAAGATACCAGGCTTTTCTGTCCGAATACATACCCCCACCACTTGAAGCCCCACTCCTGCGGAAGTACTGACGGCACATTATATTCATTTGCAAACGCAAGCATCAGCATATTCATCAGTGGACCGTAAAAGAACAAAATAAATACGGCCAGCAGTATAAATTCCAGAAACTTCTTCTTTCCTACGGCATGATAAAACCGTTTTGGATTCAACATCTTAAACATCTTTTCTTTCTCCTTTCCGAAAGCAAGGGTACCATGGCGGAAGCTTCTGGTTCTATCGTATTTTTGTAAAACTGTGTTAATTTTTTGTAATTCACGTACAATTTATATTCTTTTAATTTTCAAATTACAATTTTTAGGGAATCTTGGTCTGTGACTCGCGCAAACTACAAGAAACACGCTTTGCGAGTGGCTCGCATAAATGCAAAAAGAGTGGAGCATACTGACAAATCTTCTGTCAGCATACTTCACTCTTTTTGCGCCGTGTTCAAGAAATCGAAGTCTATCGAACCTATTTTTTATTCTTTAATTATCCTTAGTTAAATGCAAACACTGCAACCCCATATGCCGGAAGCGGATATTCGATGTGATATGGAAGTCCGTCGCATTCTCCTTTTACCGGTTTGAATACCGTATTTTCTACGTGATGGCTGCCGCCGTACATCGGATCGGCACTGTTGAGGATCAGTCTGCACTGCTTTTTCTGCGGTACACCCACCCAGTAGTCTTTCCGCTCTACCGGTGTAAAGTTGCAGACAAACAGCAGGTTATTTCTTTTCGTCGGTGACCAGCGGATGAAACTGTAGATGCTTCTGTCTGCATCATCGGCATTGATCCACTGAAAACCATCATAACCATTGGCATCCGCATACAGTGCCGGATATTTTTTATACATCATCTGCAAATCTCTTACATAATCCTGTAACTGCTGATGCCTTGCCTCACGGAGCAGATACCAGTCAAGCTCTCTGGCCTCACTCCACTCCTGAAACTGTCCGAACTCCTGTCCCATAAACAGCAGTTTCTTACCCGGGTGCCCCATCATGAAGGAATATCCGGCTTTCAGATTCTCAAATTTGTCATCGTACTCTCCGGGCATCTTGTTGATCATGGAGCATTTCAGATGGACAACTTCATCATGAGAAAGTACCAGAATATACGCCTCGCTGAAAGCATACGTCATGGAGAAGGTCATCTTATTATGGTTGAATTTTCTGAAATACGGATCCAGTTTCATATACTCCAGGAAATCGTGCATCCATCCCATGTTCCACTTAAACGTGAATCCGAGACCGTTCTCTTTCTCCACATCTCCGGTTACCTTCGGCCATGCAGTAGACTCTTCAGCGATCATCATGGTTCCTTTGTTCCTTCCAAGGATCAGGGTATTCAGATGCTTGAAAAATTCAATAGCCTCCAGGTTCTCGTTACCGCCATATTTGTTCGCGATCCACTGTCCGTCTTCTTTCCCATAATCGAGGTACAACATGGATGCCACTGCATCCACACGCAGACCGTCTACATGGAACTCTTCGATCCAGTACAGTGCGTTTGCAATCAGGAAATTCTTGACTTCGTTTTTCCCATAATTAAAGATCTTGGTACCCCAGTCCGGATGCTCTCCCTGACGTGGGTCGGAATGCTCGTAGATACAGGTTCCGTCAAACTCTGCCAGTCCGTGAGCATCTTTCGGAAAATGCGCCGGTACCCAGTCGAGGATGACACCGATCTTATTTTTATGTAAATAATTGACCAGATATTTGAATTCTTTCGGGGATCCGAAACGGGCGGTCGGTGCATAGTAACCGGTAACCTGATAACCCCAGGAGCCGTCAAACGGATGCTCCGCGATGCCCATCAGTTCCACATGGGTATAACCCATACGTTTTACATAATCTGCCAGCTCATGTGCCAGTTCCCGGTAACTGTAGAAACCGTCCGGATCTCCATCGGAAGCCGGATGCTTTTTCCAGGAACCCGGATGTACTTCATAGATGGAAAGAGCAGCTCTTCTCGGATCCGTCTCTTTTCTCTTTTTTAACCATGCGGCATCGCCCCATTTGAAGCCTGTGATATCCGCGATACGGGATGCATTGCCCGGGCGCATCTCAGACCAGCTTGCATAAGGATCTGCTTTGTACAGCAGTCTTCCGTCCATGGCACGGATACAGAACTTGTACAGGTCTCCCACTTCCGCTCCTGCAACAAAAGTCTCCCAGACACCGATCGGTCCGGTCTTTTTCATCGGGTGACGTTCCGGATCCCAGCCGTTGAACTCACCGACTACCGAAACATCTTCTGCATTCGGTGCCCAGACTGCAAAATACGTACCGCTTTTTCCATTCTGTGTTACCGGATGTGCCCCCAGTTTCTTATAAATATCATAATGTGTAGCCTGTCCAAATAAATATTGATCCAGTTCCCCAAACTCCATCTTTGCCATATCCCAGTCTCCTTCTTCTTTTATCTTAACTGTCTTTCCAGTTATTTTCTTACACATTCTAAAACCACCCGTAACGGTTCCATGCCTTCACAGTTACGAATAAATACCATACAAAAACTGCCGGACGATCTCATATGTTCTCTGATCTGTCATCACCAGTCCGTGTTCTTCATCCTGCTCTCTTCCCAGCATCATCATATGCGAATCCAGGATTCCCATAAAGCTCACGGCAAACTGCTCCTGTCGTCCCCCCATATTACCAAGACGATCCGCAGAATCTTCAAAGATCCGCACTACCAGCTGATAATATTTCTGGATCAGCGGATACACAGCCCGAAAACCTTCGGATTTTTTACCGGAATAAAACTGGCTCAGCATGAACAGATAAAACTGCCAGTGGCTTCCCGCAAAATCAAAATACGCTCTCGCCACACGGTATAGCACCTGCGGGACATCCCCAGGTTCTTCCACCGCCTTTTCCAGCATCTCTTCCAAAATATGACTGTTCTCCTCAAGGATCGTCTCCATCAATCCCTGCTTACTGCCAAAATAATAATACAGCGTTGGTTTTGTAATTCCGGACTGTTCTGCGATCTCCTGAACCCCCACGGCGTCATATCCACGAGCACAAAACAGTTCCAGCGCTTTTTCCATGATCAGCTGCCGATTATCCATCTGTTTCATCCCCTTTTCCTTATATTTATCAGCTGTTGATTCCTATTTTTCCAGGATTACTCCCTGTTTTCCTATATTATACCAATCGGTATAGATGGTGTCAACGCAATCTTCTCCTTCCGATTCTTGCTTTTTTACCAAAAAATGTAATTATTTTTCATTAATTTTCACAAAATCTTCAGATATGTTTTCCTGTATTTGTGGTACAATAAAATCTGAAATTCTAACAAGGGGGAGTGAACTATGAAATGTCCATCGTGTGGTGCTGAAGTCACCGGTCGTTTTTGCAGCTACTGCGGTGCACCGCTTCCGGCCGCTTCCAATGACAATACTTCAGTCACAAAAAATACAGATACCGATCGTCTGGTGGATGACTGGCAGTCCTTCGATGATTACGTAAACCGCAACTCATCAAAACCAGTCGCTGATAATGGCAACGGTACCGGTAGTCCTGCTTCCGGTAAAAATGAGACTCCTGCTGCCAGACGTCGGGAAGAGAACAAAAAAAATCCAAACTCCGGTTCCGGCAGATCCAGAAATACTGCCACAAACCAGCATACGATTCATAAAACTACCACGCAGAAAACCAAAACCAGGCGAAAAAAGAAGAAAAAAGGAGGCGGACTCCTATCTGCAGCCACTTCTTTAACCACCGGAAGCGTAAAACTGGGAGGCACCCTGTTTTATCTTGTGATCCAGTGGATCTGCGTAGTCCTGATGGCTTTGTCCACCCTTCGTATGGCACAGAACTTCTGGGCCAACCGGGTGACCCTTGGCTCCATCGCCGGAGTAGTCCAGGAAAAGAATTATGCCCAGGGAATCTATCTGATTGGGGCACTGATCTGTGTGGGCTTTGGTTGTATCCAGGCACTGTGGATCGCCAGCAGAAAACGGATGCCGGACCACGGCAAGATCCGCCAGGTTGACATGGGACGGGGACTGTTCGGTTTCGTTGTTCTGGTTCTTCTGGCCTTTGCATCCACCTATGCCTATCCAATCCTTCCTGCCAGCCCGGCTCCGTTGGAAGGTGCCAAATTGTTTTTCCACATCGTGGATGATCTGGGCAAATCCTTTTTGTTCATGAATGTGATCGGAGCAATTTTGTGTGTGGTGCGTAAGATGGGGACACGGTAGTCGCCAGGGTCTCGTGCAGGCACGGACTTTAGCTCGTTACTCGCGCAACTAAAAAGGTCCACCGGACCTTTTTGTCGTATGCCTGGTAACTTAAAAAGCAGAGGAAATCGTTCTTCATGAACGGATTTTCTCTGCTTTTTATTAATATATTCAGGCAAAACAATTCGTTTTATCTTGGCCAGCGATCTTCTTTACCTGGAAGTTCCGGGAAACTGTTATGTGGTTCTGCCTGATACCAGTATGCCACACTTGCCACATCATCCTGTCTCTCGAAGAATCCTCTGTAGCCTACACCAATCTGCTGGATCGTCACTTTCAGATCCTCATCAAAACAGATCGGATCCTGAATATGCCAGCGGTAAAAACCTCTCATCGGCATACAGTCATCGTTGTGATAGAAATTGTGAATCAACTCATCGTGAGAAGAATAATATGGATATCCCAGATAAGGTGTGCAATAATTCTGTTCCACCGTCTTACCATCAACCTGTTTCGCAAAGCTCCAGGAACCACCGAAATAATCTTCTGTTCCCGTTCCACAAATAGTTGGATATTCCTCATCTCCGTCAATATAGAACTTAACTTCGCCTTCGCCCCACCAGTAACGTTCCAGTGTTGTCAGTGCCATATAAGTACCTACATAGTGACCCTTTCCTTTGACATTATCAAGGATTACATAATCTTTCTTCAGCTGGGTAATCTTTTCTCTTCTCCACTGTGCATGGAAGTAAGCGATATCCTCCGGCAGTCCTTCATCATACAGGCAGTAATCCACCTGATAGAAAAATGCAGGAATTGGATTGGCATGCTGATTTTCCAGAGTGATTCTTGCTTTTTTTCTGAAAGGCATCTGGAAATAACAGTTCAATCCTCTGCTTGGCACTACTGCAATTGGCATAGAATTTACATTGCATTCTCTACCAAAACCACAACAGAAAAAGTCTCCCAGCGGACTTTCTACAGACGGTTCCTCTTCATCATCCCAGTACATACGAAGAACCAGATCTCTCAATACAAAGCAATCTGCGTCTGTGGTTTTTGCATCCACGGTAATCCAGATATGGTTGATCGCACCAGGTCCTTCAATCTCTGCCAGTGTCACTGTCTGACCACTTGCGATATCTCTAAGACACGGGCTTCCTTTTCTGGAAGGTCCGAGATCACTGGCTGCCATACCGCCTTTTCCTTTTTCTCCTCTTGGATTTTCCGCATTGATCGCACGGCTTTTTCTATGTTTCGCCAATGCAAGATTACTTAAAGTTCCACCAAATTCGTTATACATTCTCACGTCCTCCTTCTGGTCGCTAACGCTCATTATGTCATGAACTTCGTTCATGATCGCCATTCGCCGCTCCCCATAACCGTGCAAGCACGCTTCTGGCTCGCTAACGCTCATTATATCATCCATAACCTCTTTTTTAAAGACTCTAAAAAACATATTTCTTTCTGATTCCTCTATCCACGGAAGATATTTGACCGGATAATAACCTGTGATCTATGTATATAGCAATCGCCAAGGTCTCATGCCGGCATGGACTTTAGCTCGTTGTTTTCGTAAATACAATAGCCGGGCAAAACTCACCCGGCCATGTTACTTTTATTCTGCTACTTTATACAGTTTTATCGAAAAATCATCTGCGCAAAGTCCGCAAAGCACGGTCTCCACACATTCCAGTCATGTCCGCCCGGATAGATTTTCCTGATTTCATGGACGCCTTTCTCCTGGATGATTGCATCCTCTTCCAGAAATCTGGAAAGAAAACAGTCATTATCTCCGATACAGCGGAAAAAGGTATGAAAACAATTATTAAAGTCCGGATCGTCCATCGCCTTCAGATGGGTCTGCTCGTAAGGTTTTCTTCCGACTGCATCCCGATCCGGATTGCCTTCGATATTGTCTCTTATAAAACCGGAGAAGATGCCGACTTCACTGAACAGATCAGGATGGTCGCATATCGTCCGGGTCGTCTGTACAGACCCCATGGATAAACCTGCCATACCCCGCTTTTCCTTACAACCGCCAAACTGATATTTTTTCTCTGCCATCGGAATGATTTCCTCCACCAGCATCCGTTCCAGCAAAACATGGTTTAATCTTTCTTCTGAACCGACCTTTTCTTTTACCATTCCATCACTCATCACAAGTGCAAAAGGTTTTATTTTTCCCATTTCGATCAGGTTATCCAGTATGATATTGGCTTTTCCGGTTGTTGTCCAGGAAATCTCACTCTCGCCGAATCCATGCTGCAGATACAGAACCGGAAGTCCTGCGGATGATACGCATGGTGGAAGATAAACGATGAATCGTTCCCAGTTATTGGAAATCTCAGACTTATAGAATTCATGTGTCAGTGTTCCATGTGGGATATCACGAATCTCAGCCAGCTTCTTTTCATCCGGCAGTTCAATATAATTATATAAACGGCCATATCCATGTCCGATCGGCAGATCCGGATGCAGAACCTCCTGTCCATCCACACAGATCTGCACATAATTCACAGCTGTAGAAAATGGAAGTTCCAGAATCCACTTTTCTCCGTCTTTTGCAAATGAATAGGTTTTGTCATCCCACTTTAAAGAAAGCTCTTTTGCGTTCTCACAGTCCAGCTGCAAAAAATACTTTCCGTCTTTTTGAAAAAGTATACTCTTTTGTTCCATATTTCACCTCTAGAATTTCATCTGTTTGCATGTTCTGACGCCATTGACATAAATATCGTTTGCCAGTTCTGTGACAAGCCGCATATCCTGCCAGGTTGCACACTTTTCTCCCATAAAGGTAATGTTATCAAAGTGAATATCATGGACACGTACTTCTTCTGTCGGTGTCTGGAATCCACGGATCGTGGAAACCGGGATATCTCCGTTTAATACCTGAATATTGTCAAAATAGATGTCATGGATTTCCCCTTTCGCCATCTGCTCTGTGTATCTGCAAAGCAGAACCTTGATATCAAACAGTTTCTGTTCCGCCTGCTCTACTCTGATATTTTTATAATGGATGTCATGAACGTGGCCTCCGTCTGCCTGATGGATAGAAAGTGCAGCACCTCCCATATTTCCTTCGTACTGGCAGTGGATAATATCACAGTCTTCGAATACCAGATCATGAATCTCACTCTGAAGAGCATAACCAAGCTCTATGGCATTACCCGGCTCTGCATTCCAAATCACGTTATTGTGAACACGCACTTTTGTTACATCCCGTACTGTGGAAGGATCCTCAAACAGTCCCTGGGATTTGATGCAGATACTGTCATCTGTGGAACGGACAAAGCAGTTTTTCACCTCCACATCCTGGCTGCTGGTGATATCAATTCCGTCTCCTGTTACGATTCTTGACATAATATTCATATCATCAATAACAACATGATCACAGGCTGCCGGAACCACATGCCAGGATGGTCCGTCTACTGCAGTAAATCCTTTTAAAAGAACATTCTTACACCACTTGATATAAATAAAGAAACGATGTGCATTGCTGTCCGGCAGATGCCAGCAGGCTCCGTTGACAATTCCGTTTCCCACGATGGAAATATTTTCGCTGTGTTCTGCATAAATACAACCGGAAACAACAGCTCCTTCCTCGATATAAACCGTATCATTTGATTTCAGGGTAAGAACTCCTACATTGTATGCTTTACCTTTTTCAAAACATACGGTGGTATTTTCCGGTTTTTCGATTCTGCGAGAACAGAATACAAACAGGGCGTCATGAAGACCACCGTCTGTCTCTACTGTGAATTTTCTCGGTTCATCCAGATGAATATGAACGGTCTCTCCTTTTACGGAAGGTTCTATTCCGAAACTGGTGGGCCGGATGGCCAGTTCTTTAAACGGTGTATGGATGGAAATTTCCAGATCATATGCCTCATTGTCTACTACTACCACATAATCGAATGAATCTGTATGGTATACCACACGTTCTGTTCCGTTGCAGATCACACTGTATTTTTCTGATTTTTCCAGTTCGTCTACAGAATTCAGGGTAAATCTCGGTTCCTCAATGGGATCCGGATTGGGATAATAAATCAAATCCTTTTCAAAGTCTTTCATCGGTCTCTTCCTTCTCCTTATACTTAAATATCTATCTCACTGCTTCCCCATTCATGGTCGCTGCTGTTTCCTACACTGATTCGAAGCTTCATTCCGCAGCTGACGATTTTCATATTTTTATCATAATAAGAAAACTCTTTCAGGTCAATATAGAAATCCACATTCTTCTTTTCTCCCGGATCCAGAAAGACTTTCTGAAAGCGGACAAGTTCTTTCTTCGGACGCACCACAGATGCATGCAATGTTTCGTAGTAGCACTGAACGACCTCTGCCCCCGCAACATTACCTGTGTTACTTACATTACAATGCACATGAACTCTTTTGTCCTGTCCCATCCGAACTTCAACATCCGAAATATCAAACTCTGTATAGGATAATCCAAAACCAAATGGATATAATGGTGTATTGGGGATATCCATATATCTGCTGGTGAAACGGTTCTCCAGGTTATCCGCAGTAAGCACATGACCGGTTTTTATATCCCAGTAACTTATCGGCACCTGTCCCACACACCAGGGAATACTTACAGCCAGTTTTCCCGAAGGGTTGGTTATACCATACACAAGATCTGTGATCGCTTCCGCTCCCATGGTTCCCGGTCTCCATGCCATAATAACGGCCTTGGACTTTTCTGAGATTCTCCGCAGATCCAACGGTCTTCCTGAGATGACCACTGTCACGATATTATCCGTGCGTTTTGCTATTTTTTCAAAAAGCATCTGCTGCTCTTCCGGTAAAGTCAGAAACGCTCTGCTGGCAGCCTCTCCGGACTGAGATTCATGTTCCCCAAGTACACATACAACGGTATCTTCCCGGGTTATCGTTTCCAGCCACTGCTCATCTATTTCTTCATCCGAATCATCCTGTTCCACCTGCCAGATCTTGCATTCTTCCTCAGAAAGCATTCTACAGCCCGTAATACATTCCGCATTCATCTTCTTATCTTGAAGAATAGCTTCGATCGTTTCAACAGGTTCATGCTCACCAAAGATTGCCCAGCGGCTCAGAAATTCCCTGGATGTCACATAAGGTCCTGCCCAGATGACTTTCTGTTTCTGAGACAAGGGCAGTATTTTTTCATTTTTCAAAAGGACACAGCTTTCGCTGGCCATCTGATATGCTTTTGTCCGGTTATACAGGGTCAGTTTTCCACTCTTTCCAAGACCTGCAAAGGGATTTTCAAAAAGTCCCAGCTGATTCTTCATCATCAGAACCCGGAATGCGCTTTCGTCGATAAATGATTCCGGAATCTGTCCGTTCTTCACCAGTTCCTCCAGTCGGAACATATAAGCAGGACTCATCATATCTATATCCACTCCGGCTTCTATGGCCTGAACCGCCGCTTCATCCA
>ENA-OQNN01000319-OQNN01000319.1-human-gut-metagenome-genome-assembly--contig:-NODE-319-length-55583-cov-22.911011_pt1 | contig 55583 bp, 38 predicted proteins | sample MGYA00242624_ERZ504870 | MGnify/ENA primary metagenome ERZ504870 (study PRJEB26092, sample SAMD00036379) | human gut metagenome | host: Homo sapiens | study: EMG produced TPA metagenomics assembly of... | reverse complement strand
GAAAATGATAATATATGTAATACATTCAGGTACAAATGTGATGGTGACTTACCTTTTGTGAAAGAAGAAAAAGAAGATCGTATGAAGTTACGTACAATTGAAATGCCAAAAGTAGATTTAAATAAGCTGCTAGAAGACATGAATGAACAGGAAAAGATGATTTATTACTTTTTGAATTGCCATAAAGGAATGGAAGATAGTAAGATTAAGATGATGATAGAAAGTGATGAGGTGATTCAGATGTTAGAGAAGCGTGTAGAAACTATATCGGATGATCGTTGGAAAAAAATAATAGAAGATTTTCAAAAACTGCATGAAAATGAAGAACGAATCGAACTACAGCTTGAACTTGAAGAGGCTCAAAAACAAATAAAAGAGGCCCAAAAAGCACGAGAAGAAGCACGTAAAGAAAAAGATGCAGCTCGCAAAGAAAAAGATGCAGCTCGTGAAGAAAAAGATGCAGCTCGCAAAGAAAAAGATGAAGCTCGTAAAGAAAAAGAAGAAGCTCGTGAAGAAAAAGAAAAAGCTCGTGAAGAAAAAGAAAAAGCTAATAGACAAGTAGAAGAAGCTAATAGACATGTTGAGAATGCAAATAAACTAGTAGAACAAAAGAACCAAGAAATGAAACAGATGATTCAAGGGATGCTTTCGAATGGTATGAGCTTAGAATTTGTTTCTAAGTTGTTGTCTAAGAGTGAAAGTGAAATTATGGAGTTAGTGAAATAGTCAAAGATAAATGATGGTATAAAGCAGGTTTTTGAGGCCTGCTTTTTTTTAAAAAAAGGAAGAGTAGGTAGATAAAATGAAAAATCAAAATTGTGCTTATTGCATGGAAGGTGAGCTTGTAGCTGCTTTCGAAATCAAAATTTGTGAACTAGAAAGTTCAAAAGTGTATTTGTTTAAGGAGCAAAGTTATATGGGTCGTGTGATTGTTGCTCATAAAAAACATGTGAGTGAAATTGTAGAAAAAAGAGCTGTTCCTATGGGAGACATTAATAATATAGCTTGTACTATGCATGAAATTTTTTCATCCTGACAAAGTAAATTATGGAGCATATGGAGATACGGTACATCATCACTTGCATGTAGTTTCTAAGTATAAGGATGGATATGAATGGGGGTGGTGTATTCGCTATGAATCCTGGTGTTAAGACTTTGTCTGAAGAAGCTTATCAAGAAATGGGAAGTATTATCTAAATAACTATTCGTGACTGGCATCGTATAATTTTTGAATATCACTAGGAAGCTTGTTTGGAAGCATGGCTTGAATGTTTTCTTCAGTTCCATCTTCTATGGCCTTTTGGTAGTACCAACATTTGAATTCTAAAAGGGAAAGTGCTTTTTGAAGATTTTGAATTTCTGCTTCTACAGCTGATTTTCTAGCTTCAAATAATTTTTTCCTTTTTTCATAAGTTTCACTACCTTGTTCTACCCATAAAAAGAATTGATTGATTTCTTTTATACCAAGACCCGATTTCTTTAGGCATTCAATGACGTGTAAGGCTTCTATTTCATTATGACTAAAGTAGCGAATATTTCCTTTGCGCACAAGATTAGGAAAGAATCCTTCTTTATCATAATATCTAAGTGTAGAAATGGGTAAATCAAACATTTGTGAAACTTGTCCTATTGTATAATACATAATTTCCTCCTTGACCTAAAGTCAACTTCAGGTAGTATAGTAATACCAGGAGGATTGTATGTCAATGAATGTTTTAATTATATCAACAAGTCTAAGAACAAATAGTAATTCGGATATTTTGGCTAGAAAATGTGTTAGAGGTGCATTGGATGCAGGGCATGAAGTAGAGTATGTGTCATTAAAAGGAAAAAACATTGAGTATTGTATTGGATGTTTATCTTGTATCAAGAGTGGTAGTTGTGTATTAAAGGATGATGTTAAAGACATTATGGAGAAGGTAAAACAGGCAGAAGTCATTATATTTGCGACTCCTATATACTATTATGAAATGTGTGGTCAAATGAAAACATTACTAGATCGTTTGAATCCTTTATATGCAAGTGAATATGCATTTAGAGATATCTACATGATCGCAACGGCTGCAGAAGATGAGGATAGTACATTTGATAAAGCTTATAATGGACTTCAAGGCTGGGTTGATTGCTTTGAAAAGGCTACTTTAAAAGGGATTGCGATAGGTGCTGGTATAAGTGAAGCAAGTGATGCATTAAATCATAAGGATGTTTTGAAGAAGGCTTATGAGTTGGGTAGGAACTTGTAATGTTTTGTTAAAATGCTGATTTTACTGATGAAAGCTGGATATCCACCTATTGATATTAAATTTGCAGATTGAATTGTTCATTATAATGCGCTTCATGAAGGTCATATAAAACATAGTCTTTTGGCACTGGAAAATATGTTACAAGATTAAGTGGGCTCAAATGTCCACTTTGTTTTTGTGATATAATACTTTCTTGTAGAGGGCATAAAATGAATTTTAATAGGGCATTAAGTAAAGAACAAACAACATGCATCAATGGAATTTTTGTATTGTTTGTGTTCTTATCACATTTTGGACAATATGAAAATATGCCATGGAATTGGCTTTTGTTAGGGCTAGGACAATTGATGGTAGCACCATTCTTGTTTTATTCGGGATATGGCATTATGGAACAAATTCAAAGAAGAGGTGTTGCGTATATTGACGGTATGCCTAGAAAAAGAATATTGAAGTTTTATATTCACTTTTGTATGGCATTATGTATTTACTTGTTTTTATCATTCTTATTAGGAAAAGAGTATTCCTTTGTTCGTATTGTATTATCATTTACGGCTTTAAGTTCCATTGGAAATAGTAATTGGTATGTGTTTGCGATATTAGCAATGTATAGTATTGTATATATTTCATTTAAACAATTTAAGAAACATAGTATGACTTCATGCGTACTATTTACCATTCTTTATATAGTTATGATGGATATAATAAAGGATCAAGCTTGGTGGTACAATATCATTCTTTGCTTTCCAGCAGGCATGATTCTATCTAAATATAAAGATCGGGTTTGTTCTATGATTCAAAAGCCAGTATTCTTTGTATTTATGATTACTTTAGCTTTGGTTTTGTATTTATTTTCTTTTTCTATACTCGCATATGAAATAATTTTGATTGCGTTTTGTTTCTTGATTGTGGATGTATGTGCATATAAAGAAATTAAAAATGATTTGTTTCATTTCTTAGGTCAATATGTATTTGAAATTTATATTCTTCAAAGAATTTCTATGAACTTATTTGATCGATATTTAAATGACTGGATCTATCTAATTGTATGTATACTTGTCACTTTCATTCTTGCCTATAATTTTAAAAAGCTAGAGACAAAAGTGGATGGGTTACATGTTTTTAAAAATTTTAGTTGACAAAAAATATCATTTTCCTGTATATTTTTTTGCGTACAAATCGTACAGAAATTGACCGCCTAGATATAGGCTAAGGCTACACGGACGGCCGGGTCAAATGCCGAAGACTTGTTGAAGAAGCAAGAACCGTATTTAGGGAATACGGAAGGGTGTTTACCCTTATTGATTGAGTTAAAAGCTCAGTTTTGTAAAGTACAATATACCTTATGAAATGGTCAATAAGCTGGAATTTCTGTTACGAAAAGTATGCAGATAGATGATGGACGAAGATAGGTGTATATTGTGCGCCTATCTTTTTTTGTGTTTGGTAAAGGAGAAGAGGAATATGAAAAAGATTTTACGAGCAAGCCTTAGTGCAGTATTGGTGTTGAGCCTAGTGGGTTGTGGTTCGACAAAAGAGAAAGCAGTTTATCAAGATTTGATTGATGCCTATGTGAATGAAATTGATATGGATTATGCGTATGACTTCACAAAAACATTGTCTACAGATACTTCATTGCATGATAATTCACTTGGATTTAGAACGAGTGGTTCCGATGCAGAGCATAGAACCGCTAATTATTTGGCTAAGGAAATGAAGGCCATTGGTTTAAAGAATGTAGAAAAGGTACCTGTGAATGTGGATAAGTGGCAATATAATGATGCTTCACTAACGATTGAAGGAACAGATATTGATTTGATGCCCGTATCGTATATGGTGAATGGTACAGATGAAAATGGGATTACAACACAAATCGTAGATTGTGGTACTGGTTTTGCGAAAGACTATGAAGGCAAGGACGTTGAAGGTAAGATTGCATTAGTTGGAGTGGATCAATTTAATGAGTCTTGGATTGGTGGATATATCTATGAGGCGTATGAGCATGGCGCAAAAGCATTAGTCACATACGATTTGGATGGATATGGAAGATTTAGTGATGATGATCATCAGATTCAGGATGTTTGTGCAGAAGATATTATGCCTACGACAATCATCACAATGAGTGAGTACAAACAAATCAAAAAGGCTTTAAAACAAGGTCATGATATGGCTACTTTAAAAGTGGATAGTGTGATGGAAGAAGGCAATGGTACAAGTTATGATGTGGTTGGCTATATTCCTGGTAAGTCACATGATCAACAAATTATTTTTGCCGGACATTATGATATGTATTTTACTGGTTTTCAAGATGATTGTAGTGCTATTGGAACCATTATGTCGATGACTAAGACAATGATTGATAGTGGTTATGTTCCTGAAAATGATATTGTGGTTGTTGCGCATGGTGCTGAAGAATGGGGCGCAACAGGCACTGAATTTGACTGGACAAGAGGTGCTTATGAATTGATCAACAATGTACATCCTGAGTGGGCAAATAAAACTTTAGCTTTATTTAACTTTGAATTAGATGCCTATGATGATGGTGCAGATACATTCATGGTGACTTGTGTTCCTGAATATGCTTCTTTAGTAAAATGCTTAGTAGATTCCGGTGCATTGAATGGTGCTGTAAAAGAATATAAGAATGGTATTTCTACAAAGACATATGATACAACGACAATGGAAGATGGTGTTTCTTATCGTAATGCGGGAGTGCCTTATTTCTTAAATACAACAGATACTTGTTCTAAAGAAGCAAAGGATGATGGTGAATATACTTGGACACAACTTCATTATCATACAGAATCCGATAATACGGATACGTATAGTGAAAAGGTGATGAAGGCTAATATTGCGGTATTTGGAAGTATGGCTATCGCCATCGATCAGCTTCCAGCTATGTCTTTAAATATGCAGGCTACCATTGATGATTTAAAGGAAAGCTTTAATGAAGATTTAGCTTTAGAAGCTGGTGTTTCTAAAAAGGATTGGGACAAGGCTTTAGCTGTTTTTGAAAAAGAAGTGAATGCACTAAATAAAGAGGGTCAAGATATTAATGATCGTTATGTAAAGGCTGTAAATTCTAAATCGGATGTAACTTCTATCCAAAAAGAAGGAAAAGCCTACAATAAGAAAGTATTAGACTTATTTAAATATGTACAAGATAACTTTGTCGGAATTGTATTCTCGAGTGATGTAGTGATGAAACACGTGGGATATCAAAATAACATTGAATATATGGATGAAATCATTCAAGATTTAAAGAAAGACAAAGTAAAGGATGCCCTAGATGTGGCATATCAATTAAATGGTTTGTGTGAATACAATTATTACTTATTCTCACCAAATGCGGCTGCTAAAATTGATGCACATGCAGATAAGGCTGTTGAAAACAATAAGTGGTGGGGCAATGATAAAGGCTACTATTTCACAGACGCAAAAAATGCTACAACATCTTTATTAAATAAAGAAGATGGAGATGATGTAAGTGAAGAAATCAAAGTATATGAAAGTGCTAGAACAAAACAGTTAGATTATTATAAAAAAGTCCTTGAAAATGAAATCTTGGCAATGAACAATATCAACCAATAAATACAATTTACCGAAAATTAGATTATTAGAACTAATGGAAACATATATTGAGATAAGCCGTAGTAAATAGATACTATGGCTTTTATAAAAAAATAAAAAAATCCGGCCTCCATCTGGTTCTTGTCCAGGTAGGATTCCGGTTTGCGCATCTTGCGCCTTCGTCATACGTAATATAACATTTTTTTTAAATAATACAAAAAAATTAAATGGTTTGTGTGAATACAATTATTACTTATTCTCACCAAATGCGGCAGCTAAAATTGATGCATATGCAGATAAGTCTGTTGAAATCAAAGTATATGAAAGTGCTAGAACAAAACAGTTAGATTCTTATAAAGAAGTGCTTGAAAATGAAGTCTTGGTAATGAACAAAATAGGTCAATAAATACAATAGCTTGGCATATTATGACAGGCTTTTTTTGGTTATAAAATAAGCTTTTGAAATGTTCACATTTGTTCTTGAAAACAAGTTTTTCTTCGATGTATACTTAATCTAACTAACCATATGGTTATATGTTATAAAATGGGGAAAACATTATGAATAGATTAAAAAAATGCCTAGTGGGCCTGCTTGCTTTTTCAATGGTTCTATCTGGTTGTGCAAAGGCAGATACAAAGAAGGATGATCATCATCTAACCGTCTTTTTATGGGAGAGTCGACTTGTAAAAAATTTAGCACCATACATACGTTCGCAATACCCTGATATGGATATTGAATTTATTTCGGGAAATAATAATACAGATCTATATGAATATTACCAAGAACATGGACAATTACCCGACATTATTAGTGTGCGTCGTTTTTCAGGTACAGATTCAAAAGAACTACAACCGTATTTATTGGATTTAAGTTCATATGATATTGTTTCAAAATATTATTCGTATGCTTTGCAGTATTACTATAATAAGGATCAATCCATTCATTGGCTTCCTATATGTGGAATTCCACAAACAATGATCGCAAATAAAACGTTGTTTGATCAATATGGTATTGCTTTACCGACAAATTATGAAGAGTATGCAGAGGCTTGTCAAAAATTGAATGCTTTGGGCATTAAACCTAGTTCTATGGATATGGGTGAAGACTGGTCTTGTCTAGAAGCCATTCAGGGTGGAGCTATTGATGAATTTACAAGTCTTGAAGGATTAGAGTGGAGAAGTAAGGCCGAAAGTGCCAAGGATAAGATCTCTTTTGATGAGACTATGGGACATCGAATCTTTTCAAAGACACATCAGTTTTTAAAGGATTCTTGTTTTACGAAAGAAGATGTAAACTTATCGATTGATGATGGTACAAATATGTTTGTTGAGAAAAAATCAGCTATATTCCATGGTACACCAGACATATATAAAACGCTTTCGAGTCAAATGAGTGATAGTGAACTTGTTCGTTTACCTTATTTTTCACAAACTTCAAATGATGGATATATCTATATGCATCCTTCTTTAAATGTGGCATTGAATAAAGATTTAGAGAACGACAAGACAAAATTAGATGCAGCATTAAAAGTATTGGATTGTATGATTTCTAAAAAAGGACAACAATTGATTGCGAATGGAACGGGTGTAATTTCATTTAATCCAGATGTTGAATCTATGATGAATGATGTCAAAGGACTCGAGGAATCTTTAAAGAATAATAATATTTATATTCGTTACTCGGCTCAAAAATCGTTTGCGGCTGCCAAAGAAGTTGTCCATGGATTATTAACTGGACAAATGGATGAAAATAGTGCGTATGATATTTTTTGCGAACTCATGAATATGAAGAGTGATCAAGAAAAGGCAATCGTTCATTTTGACAAGGAGTATTCCATTTATTTAAATGATAAATATGGTCGTGATGCACCATCTTCGATTTTGACAACGATAAGAAAGGCGTATGATGCCAAATTGGCATTTGTACCCTATTATTATTTTACTTCACCTATCTATAAGGGGGATTGTACGGCAAGTCAATTGGATTTAATGCTTTGTCACGATTCCAATACCTATGTCCATGTTAAAAAAATGAGTGGTAAAGAAATTTATGCGTTGGTAAAAGAATTGGATGTCAAAGACAAATACTCTTTGCCAATCGCATCTGGAATGAAGCTTGTATTTGATGAAAATTATAAATTAAAAGACATATTGGTAGATGGTGTATCGATTGATTTTGATAAGAAGTATTCGATTCTACTTTCAGATAGTACGGATGTATCCAATCCTTCTTTGGCAAGTGCATGGGTTAGTGTGATGTCAAAACAGGATCAACCATCAAAACCAGAAGATTATATAGAGATTGGAAAGTAAAATTATGCACAAGATGAAGAGTAAAAATAGATTTGTACCACTTCTTTTTGCGCTGTTGATTATAACGGCTGTTGCATCCCAAATTCTTTTTACGAAGATGAATTCATATATTGAAACCAATGGAAAATTGAGTCTAGACGCGGTGGATGAACAACTTCAACAGACATATGACCTTCAGTTGGATGCTTATTATAGTCAGCTTCATTTAATTGAGAATTATTTGATTCACGATTCAAATATATCTCTTGTAGAAAATCAACAGTTTCTAAATAGTTGGCAAAATGAATTGGACAGTCAAATCTTATTTATAAAAGAGAACGGTACAGCTATAAGGGCGGATGGCACTCGTTGTAGATTGGATATTTCCAATCCGTTATTAATGAATCTAAAAAATAATAGGAATATCGCAAAACTGATTCCATTAAGTTATAGACAAGAATCAGGAAGTGGATTCTTAATGGCTGTACCATGTGAAAAATATGATATTGATGGTGAGTCATATACAGCCATAGGTTCTGTCATGGATAGTAAAAAACTGAATTCTGTACTTAACTTAAATGGATATGATGGAAAAGCCTTTATTTTCATGGTAAATAAAGAGGGAACAGTGATTTATACAAACCAGTCAAAAAAGGAATTGGTACAAAATTATTCGTTGATCAAACATTTAAAAATGGAAGGTGCGATCAGTGATGAGCAGGCAGAAAAACTTGAAAAAGCGATTCAAAATGAGAAACAGGGTGTTGAGTTGTTAGGGAATGATAAACCATTTTATTTAGGATATCGCTCCATTCAAAATAATGATTCAATGCTTATATGCATTGTTTCAAAAGGTGTTGTAGATAATAGTTTAGTTAGCTATCAACGCATGGTATTGTTCATTGCCCTTATTATGGATGCTTTGATTTTATTCTTAATTATGGGATTGCCTTTAAGCATTTCAAAAATGAAGCTCACAAATCAAAAAATGAAATATGAAGAAAAAAATAAAGAGATTCAAGAAAAAAACTTAAAGGAATTAGCGAACATCAATAAGAATTTAAAGATAGCACAAAATGCAACTTCACAAGCTTTAGAAGCGGCTGAAAATGCCAATCGGGCAAAGACAGATTTCTTATCGAATATGTCGCATGATATTCGTACGCCAATGAACGCAATCGTAGGTATGACAACACTTCTTCAAAAGGATTGTGCAAATGAAGAAAAAGTGAAGGAATATGCGAAGAAGATTGAATTATCTTCAAAACATTTACTAGGCATTATCAATGATGTTCTAGACATGAATAAGATTGAGTCGGGTAAGACGACCTTGAATTATACTGATTTTTCAATCTTAGAATTTGTGGAACAAATCAATACGATCTTTCGTCCTCAAATGGATGAAAAATATCAATCGTTTGAAATTCACGTTGAAAACATTTCACATGAGTGGGTACATGCAGATCGTGTTCGTTTGATGCAGATATTTAATAATCTATTATCGAATGCCGTTAAGTATACACAATCAGGTGGACACATTCAGCTTTGGTTAGAAGAATTATCTTCAAAGTCTTCGGTATATGCCAAATATCGCTTTTTAGTCGTCGATAATGGTATGGGTATAGAAGATAGTTTTAAAGATAAGATTTTTGATGCGTTCACAAGAGAAGAAAATAGCGTGACAAATAAAATTCAGGGGACTGGTCTTGGTATGGCCATCACAAAGAATTTATTGGATGCGATGGGCGGAACGATTGAAGTGGAAAGCGAAAAAGGTAAGGGGAGTTGTTTTGAAATCTTATTGGATTTAAAGATTGTCAAAGATTATGAAGTCGTGAGTACAAAACATGAAAATAGTATGGAGAGTATTTCTGGCATGAAATTCTTGTGTGCAGAAGATAATGAATTGAATGCGGAAATTCTTGAGGAATTATTGAAATATGAAGGAGCAAAATGTGTCATTTGTGAAAATGGTAAAGAGGTTGTAGAAACATTTAAACAATCCAAACCAGGCGAATATGACATGATTTTAATGGATATTCAAATGCCAATCATGAATGGATATGAGGCAACATTAAAGATTCGTTCATTTGATCAAAATATTCCAATTATTGCGATGACGGCAAATGCCTTTAGTGAAGATATTCAACATTCCTTGTCAGTAGGTATGGATGCACATATTTCAAAACCAGTAGATATGCAGGTGTTGAAAAGTGTTGTACAAAACATAAAATCTGGCGGGGGGGGGTACCCCAAAAGGATATTACAGAAAACAAGTGAGATAAGTTTGGGTTAATATATTCAAATTGGGTATGAATTGTGTGTTAGAAACAATGGATGAAGTGGGAATAAGATTATGAAAAGTTTAGAGGAAAGACAGAAAATTTTGATTGTGGACGACTCCAAATTCAATCAGGAATTATTGATGGAAATATTGGGCGAAAACTATCAATATATCGTGGCCAGTGATGGCTTAGAGGCCATTTCCATTCTACAAAAGGATTGGACAATTGACTTAATGTTGTTGGATATCAATATGCCAAAAATGAATGGGTTTGAAGTTTTGGAATATATGAATAAGTATCAGTGGATTGAAGAATTTCCGATAATTGTGATTTCTGCAGAAGAAGAGACTTCAATTATTGAAAAGGCATATAATTTAGGAGTTGTTGAATATATTCAACGTCCTTTTGATGCGTTTATTATTAAGCGAAGAGTTATGAATACACTTGTTTTATATGCCAATCAAAAACGATTGACCAATGTAGTAGTGAATCAGGTGTATGAAAAAGAAGAAAACAACAAGATTATGATTGGAATTTTGAGTAATGTCGTTGGTACATATAATAAGGAAAGTAAGGAGCACATCCTTCATATTCGTATTGCTACACAGATGCTTTTAAGAAGGTTAGTTGAGAAAACGGATGCGTATCCATTAACGGAGTCTGATATCACATTGATTGCGACGGCATCGTCTTTACATGATATTGGTAAGGTGTCAATCTCAAAGGATATTTTAAATAAGCCTGCAAAGCTGACGGATGAAGAGTATGAAATTATGAAGACACATACTTTACTTGGTGCAAAAATGATTCGTAGTATGGAATATCCAAATGATAATCCATTGGTTCAAATGGCTTATGAAATTTGTAGATGGCACCACGAACGCTTTGATGGAAAGGGCTATCCGGATGGTTTAGTGGGTAACGATATTCCTATTTCTGCTCAAGTTGTATCGGTTGCCGACGTATTTGATGCACTGACAAGTATGCGTGTATATAAAAAGGCCTATGATTATAGAACGGCCATTCAAATGATTTTGGATGGAAAGTGTGGATGTTTCAATCCGTTGTTACTAGAGTGTTTAAAAGAGATGGGTACAGATATTTATGTGGCTTTTAAAACGCAAAAGGATGATTATAAGGATTATCATGAGGCAAAAAAATTGTCTGGTGAAATATTAAAATCAGAAACATTGCCATACAATGATCATTCGCAACGTATCATTGATTTCTTGCAGGAAAAGATGGATTTTTTTGAATTGAGTCAATCTAAAGTCTTATTTGATTATAATCCATTAATTGGTGAGTTAACTATTATAGATCGAGAGAAAAATAAAAAGTATAAAAAGAGTACGTTGGAATTTGAGTCGTTTGATGTGAATGAAAAAGTGATTGAAAAAGTTAAAAAACATCTAAATAAAACGTCTGTGGAAAATAAAGATTTTACTTTACAATTTAAAGAGTTAAATATAAAATTTCATACGTTGTGGTCTGGCTTGGATACAGATCGATATATTGGTGTGATTGGTCAAATAGATAGGAGGAGATGATTTGAAAGGGAAACGAATAATTACAAGTTTATTGAGTCTATCTTTGCTTGTTTGTTTACTAAGCGGATGTAAGGCCAGTGATTTAGAATCGGACGAATCCAATTTACCTGTTATTACTTTAGGTAGTGATAATTATCCGCCTTACAACTATTTGAACGAGGATGGAAATCCTACAGGTATTGATGTGGATTTGGCAACCGAAGCTTTTAAGCGATTGGGATATCGAGTTGAAGTGGTTTATATTGATTGGGAAAAGAATAAGGAACTTTTAGAAAGCGGAAAAATCGATTGTATCATGGCATGTTTTTCTATGGAAGGAAGATTGAATGACTACAAGTGGGCTGGTCCATATATATCAAGTCGTCAGGTGATTGCGGTCAATAAGGATAGTGATATTTATACTTTGGATGATTTAAAAGGTAAAAATGTAGCTGTACAATCGACCACCAAGCCAGAAGATATTTTATTAAATGGCAATTATGATGTAGGTAACTTGATTAGTTTAAACCATAGAGAATTGATCTTTACATTCCTGCAAAAAGGATATGTGGATGCGATTGGCGCTCATGAAGAATCAATCATTCAATATATGAAAGACTATAATGCCAATTTCCGTATTCTAGAAGAGCCATTGATGAAAGTAGGCATTGGTGTAGCTTTCTCAAAAAATGATAAGCGTGATCTTTGTGAGAAGTTGGATCAAACCTTAAAAGCGATGCGTAAGGATGGCACTTCTAAAAAAATCATAGGTAAATATCTATCGAATCCAGAAAAGTATTTGGAGGTGGATGATTTTGCGTATTAAAAATTGTTACTACCATATACTGACAACACTACTAGGCGTTTGTATAATTTTTTCTTCCGCATTTTATTTATTCCAAACACAAAAAGATGAAGCAGAAACCAAGTTGGTAAAAATCGTAAATTATGTAAAGATACAATGTTCCACTTATACCCATTATAATGAGGCGAGTGAATCGAAGAGTTTATTAAGAACGATTGAGAGTTGTCGTCAGCTTCAAACGAATATTCAAAGTGAAGTTGGTGCAGGAAATTCTATAGATCAAGCTTTTTTAAAGGATAATCTGAGTACATTATGGATGGATGGTATTCTTGTATTGGATGAAAATGGGAATATAGAAAGTTCATATAGTACGGATGATACGATGTTGAAACAAGTTCATACATATATCCGTAAAGATATTGTTTTGGATTACATGAATAATCCAGAAAGAACCTATTCTCAACGTATTGAATTGGATGATGGTTCTCATTTTGATGTTGCGACATGTGCAAGAAGTGATGCACGAGGCATAGTCGTTTCTTATTATTATACTTCGGCTTATTTTGCGCAGAATTATAATTTAACACTTCAAAATCTATTAAAGGGATATAGTACAAAATCGGATGGAACCATTCTTGTTTGCGACGAGGGAAACATCATTGCCAGTAATGATAGATCACTACTTCAAGTTTCGACAAAGAACAATGAAGTTGTTCAATTCTTAAAGAAGAATAGGGATAGTCAGCATATGTATCATTTTAATAGTAAAGGTGTAGGCTATTATGGCATTATGTTGAAACAAAGTAATTATTATATCTTTGCCTATATTCCAGATCATGTGGTATTTGAAGGTGTTTTCACAAAATTAGTTGTGATTTTACTTGTATATATGTTGTTTGTGCTTGTGCTAAGATATATGGGGCATCGCAATAATCGTATAAGACAGGCTAAAGAACAAGAAAAAGAGAAGGCACACCAAGAAGAATTATTAATGGCAGCTAAAAAGGCAGAGGCGGCTAATGTTGCCAAAACTGAATTTCTTCAAAGAATGTCTCACGATATTCGTACTCCAATCAATGGAATCATTGGTATGGTTGAAGTTGGGGATCATTATAGTGATGATATTGAAAAGCAGGCTGATTGTCGTGCAAAGATCAAAGATGCTTCAAAGACATTACTTGAATTAGTGAATGAAGTATTAGACATGAGTAAGCTTGAGTCGGGTGAAATCGTACTTGAAGAAGTTGGGTTTAATATAAATAAGTTGAGTGATGAAACGATTGGAATAGTAGAAGAACTCGCAAAAGAGCGTAATATTCAGATTGTCAAAGAAAAAAATATTACCCATCCATATTTGATGGGAAGTCCAACCCATGTAAAGCGTGTATTAATGAATGTTCTTTCCAATGCCATTAAATACAATCGGGATAATGGATTTATCTATGTAAGTTATAAAGAACTTGAAGCTAAAGAGCCATTCCATGTAATTGTTGAATTTATTTGTCGAGATACAGGTATTGGTATGTCCAAAAAATTTCAAAATAGAATTTTTGAGCCTTTTGCCCAAGAACATATAGGAAGTCGTTCTAAATATGTGGGTACTGGTTTGGGTATGCCAATCGCAAAAAGCCTTGTCGAAAAGATGGGTGGAACCATTGAATTTACAAGTCAAGAAGGTGTGGGTTCTCAATTTGTGATGCGCATTCCATTTAAAATTGATCAGGAACATAAAAATGAAAGAGTAAAAGAATCAGTTTCTGTATCGATTGAAGGACTTCATGTTCTACTTGTAGAAGATAATGAATTGAATATGGAAATTGCTAGGTTTATTATCGAAAATGAAGGGGCTAGAGTTACTTGTGCTACAAATGGTAAAGAAGCGGTGGATATCTATAAGAACGCACCCGAATCTTTTGACATTATCTTAATGGATATTATGATGCCGGAAATGGATGGCTTACAAGCCACTCAAGTGATTCGCTCATTTGATCATGATATTCCAATTGTGGCGATGACAGCCAATGCGTTTGCGGAAGATAAAATAAAGGCTAAAAAAGCAGGTATGAATGCACATGTATCAAAGCCTTTGGATAAGGATAAATTGATTCAAGTGATTTCGAGGTTGTGCGGTTATAAAAGAGTTTAGTTTTTTAAATTTAAGTGTAAATCAAATAAATAACTATATAAGTTAGAAAAACGATGGCATGTTAAAATTTTGTATGTATAATGAATTTGACATTATCGATTGGCCAATTCAGTGAAAGCTTGAGATGTAAACATGCTGACCAATATAGTATTTTAAAGCAATTGATAATAGTTCTTTTTCGATTATAGAGTACAAAAGAGTTTCTGTGGCATGAACTAGAAACTCTTTATAAATCATATTCAGTGTTAAAAGGTGATTTTTAGTATTAATAGGTGGTTAAATCACATCTAATTTAATGAAAATAAGTCATTTTAGATCAAATAGGAACAATCGTTACAAACGTATTGGAATTCACAATATTTTCACATTGGACATTTATAATAGGAATTGGCTACTGGATGTAGTAACGGTGAACCCTCTGAATGAAAAGGATGATATCTTGAGTTCTTAAAGATTCCGATTTTGTAGGAGGACGTGTTGTATGTATATTTATCTATATATTGATGTTGCCATGTGTTTAATGGCCATAGTAGAAATACTAAGAATTACATTATTGATTATAGAAAAATGTAAAAGACACTAGTTCACCACACCAACGGATTAAACTAGTGTCTTTTGACATAAAATAATTCAGAGTGACCACTGTATCCAGTAGTCTTTCTGTATATGTATTATACCGATAAAGGAATGTTAATGCAAATGATGGTTTTGACTTCTATTGTATTCGTATTGTTAATGGTTTAAGAATGGTAATCACAAAAGAGCTATATAGGTCTTACATAATCAATATGATTGATTCCAGTCAAAAAAAGGAAAAAATACGATTGAAATCACGCGTAAAATCAGTCATAAAAAAATACGATTATTTTTATGCGTGATTATACATAAAATATATTTAATAATAGTGGAAAGGACTCTTTATGCGAGAAACAAGAATACTAGAATTTAAAGAAACAATTACGAATACTTTTCTAGAAACAGTGAGTGCCTTTTCGAATTATGATGGTGGAGTGATTCTTTTTGGTGTGGATGATGATGGAAATATAAAAGGTTTGTCTAATGCGAAACAAGCTTGTTTAGATATTGAAAATAAAATCAATGACAGTATTTCGCCTCAGCCAAACTATACTTTAGAAATCCAAAATAATGAGCAAACGATAAAATTAAGTGTAAAGAGTGGTCTTCAGAAGCCATATTTGTATAAATCAAAAGCATATAAACGAAACGATACTTCAACTATAGAAGTAGATACATTAGAGTTTTCAAGACTTGTCTTAGAAGGAAAAAACATTCGGTTTGAAGAATTGCCTTGTAAAGATCAAAAGTTGTCTTTTGAAATTTTGCAAAGTAAGCTTAAAGAAAAAATTCAGATTGAAACTTTTAATAAAGATACTTTAAAGACATTAAACCTATATGATGACGTGAATGGCTTTAATAATGCAGCTGGTCTTTTAGCGGATAAAAATCATTTTCCCGGAATTGATATTGTGAAATTTGGAGAAAATATCAGCATTATACAAAAGAGGATTACTTTTGAAAATACATCTGTCTTGGATATATATGAAAAAGCTCTTAGTGTATTTAGAGATTATTATCAATATGAAGTAATTCAAGGAGCTGATCGAAAGATGGTGGAAAAGGTACCTGAGGCAGCATTTAGAGAAGCTATTGCGAACGCTTTGATCCATAGAGTATGGGATGTGGATTCACAAATTAGAGTATCTATGTTTGATGATAAAATAGAAGTTGTATCTCCAGGTGGATTACCATCTGGAATCACAGAGGATGAATATTTATCAGGAAAACTTTCGGTTTTAAAAAACAGAAATCTTGCGAATGTATTTTACAGATTGGGGTTTGTTGAAATATTTGGAACAGGTATTACAAGAATTAAACAAGTTTATTCTGAAGCATTGATAAAACCAAGTTTTGAAGTATCAGAGAATGCGATTCAAATTGTACTTCCTGTGTATGAAGAGAGTACAAATTTAACGGAAGATGAAAAAGTAGTGTATAAACTTTTGAGTAGAAATATGTTGAAATCAATGAGTGAAATTGCACCATATATATCTTTTGGTAAATCCAAAACAACAAAGTTATTGAAAGATATGGAACAAAAAGGTGTAATCGCAATTGAAGGTAAAGGGAAAGGAACGAAATATAGAATTAAATAAAATGAAAACATTTGATGACATGCTTGTGCAACAATTGCAGGATGAAGAGTTCAAGAAAGAATACGAAGCTATTCAACCGGAAATGGATGAAATTAGAGCTAGTGTAGATGCTAGAACTTCACAAGAACAATAAATATGGCAGTTGGTCAATTTTAGGCTAACTGCTTTTTAAAATAAGTAGAGATGGTACTAAAAATGTGTAAAAGGATGATTTTGTGTTCTTTTAGAATGCTAAATCGTATCTAATTCAACGAAAATAACACGTTTTAGATCAAATAGGAACTATTGAACATAATTCACAATGTTTTCACATTGAAGTTTTATAATAGGAATTGGCTACTGGATGTAGTAATGGTGAACCCTCTGAATTAAAAAAAGAAATCTGCTTGAGTTCTCGGCAGATCCTTCGATTTTTTTGCAGGAGGACGTGTTGTATGTATATTTATCTATACATTGATGTTGCCATGGTTTTATTGGCTTTAGTTGAATTACTAAAAATCACATTCATTATTATAGAAAAATGTAAAAGACACTAGTTCACATCGCCACAATGGATTGCTAGCGTCTTTTGACCTTAATTCAGAGTGACCACTGTATCCAGTAGTCTTTCTGCATTTGTATTATACCGATAAAGGAATGTTTATGCAAATGATGTTTTTGCTAGATGGAGTTTTCAACTTTAATATGATAAATTATATAAAAGTGAGGTTTTTTGACTATGAAGAAAGTGCTTTTTATTTGCCATGGCAATATATTCCTTTTATAGTAAAATGCTTTATATAAAGAATAAATAGAAAAGTATAAACTCATTTTATACCAAGTTTATACCAAAAAAAGAAAGATCGTTGCACAGCTTGAAATTGAAGGATTATTCAATAAAAGATATTGAATATGTTTCAATTAAAACAATTAAAAAATCATAAGAATAAAATGAATTATTCAAAAAATAGGCGGATTCAGTAAAAAATGAATCTGCCTTTTTAAAATCTATAGACAGAGAATTTAAGTTAAATTATAATGTGGCTAACATGAGAATGTTTTTTGCGCATGACTAAGGTTGATCTATAAACATGGAAGTGAGGTGCTTATTGTGTATACCGTAAAAGACTTGCTTGAATCAAGTGAAAATTTGCAGATTCGATTAATAGGTAAAAATCTCGGGGGGGGGTAGACAGAGAAATAAAAGGAATTAGAATTATTGAAGAATTAGATATAAAGAAGTATATGGTTGGTGGAGAACTACTTTTAACTAGTTTAAAGGTATTTGAAAAAATGAGCGAAGAGATGTTTCTTTTTCATCTAGAAGAGTTAAATAAGAAAAAAATAAGTGGATTTATTATTAAACGAAATGAATCAATTCCATCTTACTTATTGGATACCTTATTTAAGTTTTGTGAAGAGAATCATATTCCTGTTTTAGAAATATCTCAAAATCAAAATTATTTTAGAATTATAAAATATATATTAGGACAAATATATAGTAAAGAGGCAGCAAACCGATTATATTTCGTTTCGATGCATGATATTTTCAGTGGCATTTTATTGAACGAATCTAATTTAAATGTAGCGATTGAAAAAGTATTAATTCTACTTAATAAAATGTTAGACAATCCAGTCGCAATATATAGTAGTGATTATGACTGTTACGCATCGAGTGAAGAAGAACCTGTAAGTTTTAATATTGAAAATGGGTTAAAAAGATATATACCGGAAGTAATTACTAAACAACAATATTTCATACAAAAAAGAGAATATGTAGAGTATATCAACAAAATGCAATTGTTCGATGGTCGATATTTTTATCTTGTGATCACTGAAAAAAACAATCAATTAAACGATATTGATTTTGCTGGTATGGAAGATGCAATTTTAACTTTGCAGTTTGCACTGATGCGACTTTCTGCTGAGGAAGAGTTGGATAAGAAATATCAAAAAGATTTAGAGTATCAATTGTTGGCAGGTACATTATCGAGTGAAGAAGAGGACGAGGTTGCGAATATTCTTGGATTAAATGATACAGATGATCTTCGTGTTATAACTTTCCGCTTACTTCCAAAAAATAAAAGTGGAAGATTCACGAGTGAGCAGTTAAGGCAAACTGAAATTGTAGAAAAGGAATTATTACGTAATTTGCCAAAAAAGTATACGACGAGTAATACAAACCAAGTTATTTATATATATAAGAAAGATGAACAGATTAGTAAATTTCAATTTCGATTGAGAATTGAAGAACTACAAAAGAATGTTCAAAATAATTTAGATAAACGAAATGCGAATGCCGAATTCGTAGTAGGAATTGGTAAAGATGTTAAGGGATATCCTGCATTAAAAGAATCGTTTTCTGATTCTAAAACAGCCTTGAAATATATTCATGTCATTCGTAAAATAATAGGTGACGAAGATAAATCAGTTGTTGATTGTTCAAAGTTAGGCTTTTTTAGAACGTTTGTAAAAATTTCTGATAAGGAAGAATTATTATCTTATGTACCTGAATCTTTACAAAAATTATATGAATTCGATAAACAAAAAAATGGAGAGCTTGTTGATACATTGGAATGTTTTCTAAATAATAAACAAAGTTTGAAACAAACTTCAAATAAATTATTTGTGCATTATAGAACGGTTTCGTATCGTCTAGAGAAGATTAAAGAAATATCCAGCATGGATTTTGATAATCCTACAGAAATTTTAGCAGTACGTAATGGATTGATTATATATAGACTAATTGAAACAATGTAGAATCATATCGCTTGATATGGTTCTCTTTTTTTGTGGTTATAAATTAAAACATTCTATATGGAACACTTTTTACAATAAAGCGCCAAAATCCTTACATGTTTTGTACATTATATTAAAAATTGACTGAGGTTATAATAACGTAGCAGTTATAAAAACACAATTTTTTTTAATATAAACTAAGGCTGTATAGAGTTTAGTTAAAGCGAGGTAAAGCAATGAAGCTGAAGAGTTCGACTGATTATGCGATACGAATTGTATGTTATTTAGCAACGCATAATGGGATGATCTCTACTACTGAGTTATCAAAACAGCTATACATTGCATCTACATATATTCCTAAAGTCGCAAAAAAATTAAAAGACGCACATATTATAGTAGCTTGTGAAGGTATAAAGGGTGGATATACACTTGCTAAAAGAGCAGAGGATATTTCTTTAAAGGAAATTATTTCTTGTATGGAAGAAACAATGGCTATTAATCGTTGTTTAGAAAGAGATGGATTTTGTTCTAGAAATGCCGTAAATCATTGTAGAGTACACAAGGTCTTGTTGGATGTACAAAACACATTTAATAATAAATTAGAAAATATAAAAGTATCAGATTTGATTCGTCCTGGAAAAGATGAATATTTCGGTCGTTTCTATGTTGTATTAAAAGTCAATCTAAAGAAGAACAGTTATGAGTGTGTATATTCGCACAATCAAGATGTATATGATCAATCTGAGATTATAGATAGTTATGATGAATTTATAAAAAACTATGTAAATTGGTTTGTCTATGAATCGGATCAAGAAAAGATTGAATCCTTCTTATTGTTGAATGAACTAAAGAAAGTGGATTCTTGCATAGAAGAAGATCTTCCATATCGTAGATTGAACAAGGATTCTTATATTTGGATGGAAGCCAAGAAATATGTGGATACTGATAATCATAAGGCGATAATCACATTGCATAATAATAAGATTTTCCAAAATAACATTGTAAGTATGGAGCAGGAATTAAGAAATAAAGAGAAGGTCATGTTGAAGCAATATTGGGACATGGTAACTCTTTTAGTAGCGGTATTAAATCATAATAATGTAGTGGACAAAGAATATCACGATGATATTAGTTTTTATACAGAACAAATGTATCGTCAGCTTCAAAAGGATTATCCAAAATATGGGATTACAGATGAAGATATTGAAATCGTGACTCATTTAGCCCCTATTCATGATATTGGTAAGGTTCGTGTTCCAATTGAAATCTTGAATAAGCCAGGAAAACTAACAAAGGAAGAGATGGATATTGTAAAGCAGCATCCTTTGGTTGGTGCTGAAATGACGCAGAGATTTCCAAAAGGATTAACAACAGAAAAATTGAATCAATATAGTTATGAAATCTGTAGACATCATCATGAAAGGTATGATGGTACAGGATATCCTGATGGGTTAAAGGGTGAAGATATTCCTTTGAGTGCGCAAGTCGTAGGTTTAGTAGATGCCTATGATGCTCTTATTAGTGTTCGTCCATATAAGAAAAAGCTAGAACATGACCAAGCCGTACAAATGATTTTGAATGGTGAGTGTGGCAAGTTCTCGGACGAATTGCTTCATTGTTTTAAAAAGGTTTCAAGCCAAAACAATTGGATAAAAAGAAGTGAGAGAGAAGACGTATGAGAAGGATAAGAAAGTTAACATCCAATTTTCTTGTATGTATTCTTTGTATGACTACCTTTATTACACAGATTCATATGGTAAATGCTGAAGAAACAGAGAATGCACCTACAGAAGAGGCTGTACAAGAAACAACTCCAGAAACTACTGAAGTACAGGAAGTGCAGGATGTTTCACAAACAACAGAGAATTTAGATAAATATTATAAAGATGGCAAGATCCTTATTTATAATTATGAGCAGTTGAAACAAATTGGTTCAAATGCCTTTGTCTATACAGAAGATAAAGATGGAAATATTGGAACTGGAGACATTGTAGTAAACGAAGGAACGCAACTTACATATGGTGAGGATGCTCAGTATCTATTGATGAATGAAATCAAAATGGATACAAAATCAATTTGGAATGTAAAGGATGACTTTACAGGAAAGATAGAGGGAGAAGCAATCAAAGAAGATGAAACTCCTACTTTGTATGATAAGAAAACAGATACGATCTATATTTATAATCCATATCAATTAATGGTTCTAGAACAAGAAGATTCAGATAAAGAACCTGTAATGTCATTGGATTATGATGCACCACAGTTTGGTATGGGACAAATGATCTATCCAAATGGGGAAAACAAGGATTATTTAACTTACAGTAAAGGCCATAATTATGTCATTTCAAAGAATTTCAGTTCAGATAAGCCTGAATTAGTTGCAGATCAATTGACAGAAAAAACAGCTAATGGTGTTCAGTGGCTAGATGGTGAAAAAGCGGATGGAAGAACTAAACCAGGACAATTATACGTAGATGTTAATGGAAAAAAATACATATTGATTGGTAATGAATCACAATTAAGAGCTATTGGAAGTAACAAAAACGTAACTCCGAGACTGTATGTTAAATATACACCTGGATTAATCACAGCACTTAAGGGACCGGAATATATCCCATATTACCCTGGTGATGCCGATCTTGGGTTGGATGCAGTTGCGAAAGAAAGCGGTACAACGCATTTAAAGAAGCCTGTTTCGGTTAAACAAAGGCCTTATTTATATTATGAAAAAAACAGTAAGTATAAATTAGCTGATGTTGATTTGAACGATAACAATATTGTAAAGGGCTTATTAGATCTTGTTGGAGGCTTGTTAGGAATTTTAACAGCGGGAACTAGGACCTTATGTGGTGTAGATGAAAATGGACTTCCTAATGATGAAAAAGCTAGCTTAACAAAATTACAAAAAGAATATAGTGATTTAAAGTATGCAAGTAATGCTAACTATATTATATTCCGAGATATTGACTTATCAAAGGATGGTGTGAATTCAAACAAAGAAGATGATCTTTGGACACCGTTAATGGTATCTGGTGATGTTATTGGTGCAAAATTATCTGAAGGCCAAACAACACTTACGGATGGTAATTCTATTTTAGCAACTGGAAAACCTGTGATTTCTAACATCAATGTAAATCAGACTGATGAAATGGATAGCACCAAGTATATGGGAGTTGGCTTTTTTGGAACAATCACAAACGAGATCAACGTAAATAATGTAGGTGTCAGTGCAGGAACTGTTAAAGTATCCAATATTGAATTAAAGAATGTTGATGTAAAAAATAACACAAATAAGCACAAAAATACAGAGACTTTGCTTAATGCATTAACATCTGGGTTAGGTTGGCTTGTAGGGAGTGTAGTCGATATCTTAGTAGGTGTTTTGACGATTGGTCAGGTAAATCTTAGCCTTAAAGATGTTTTATCATCATTATTAAATGCCAGGGCAAAGGATCCAACTCTTTATGCAACAGGGACTTTTGCGGGAAGACTGGTAGGAGATGTTGTTGTTGAAAACTGTGATGTGACAGGGAAAGTCAGTGTTTCGAATATTAATGATCGAACGGGTGGCTTTGTTGGTTACACAGAAGGTGTTACTGAATATGAAGGGTTATCCAAAGCTTTAGGATTAACCGTAGATGTATTGTCTTCATTATTGAATGCGATCCCTGGACTTGGTCTTGGGGACTTGATTACAATTCTTTTGGAAAACGCATTACCAGTTGGAAATCTAATTCCAACTGGATATAAAAATGTCAGTATAACAAATTGTTGCGTAGTTGGTTTGGTTGGAACAATTGGAACTTCTGATAAAGATTATGCAGGTGGTTTCATAGGACAACAGGTTGGAACTAAAATTTTCGACTGTGCAGTACAAAATAGTGCTTATACAGTAAACGCAAAAGAATATGGTGGAGGTTTTGCGGGAATCAGTAGGGATGCTGAGATTCGTGGACTATTAAGCGATGTAGGTGTTGAATTGATTCGTGTAATGCAGCCACAAAGTTTGTTGTTAAACTGTAATCTAACTGAATGTAATGTCACAATATCTGGTGAAAATTATCAGGGTGGTATTGTAGGTGCGCAGACAAATAGTTATGCAGTTAACTGTGGAGCTAGTGGAAGTATCTCGGTGAAAGCTACTGGTAGTTATGCTGGTGGTGTGAGTGGCATTTCAACGGTTGGTTGGATTACAAATCTTGGAAGTAAAGAAGTTAAGGATGCAAGTCTTTTATCAACAGTTAAAAAATTATTGACAGACCTTTTGTCGAGTGATCCAGAAAAGGCAGGTATGTTGCTTTCTCTTGTTGGAATTGCACCATCTGCAATTCTTGGATGTAACATGGATTGTACATCAGTTTCAGTTGAGGCAGGTAAGAGTTATTCTGGTGGTATTCTTGGTGGCGGTGATGGAGTTTACATTGCTGAATCAAGTGCAGAATATTTAAAGAAATTATCATATTGGAAATACGGAGCGTTGGAAGCAGGAAGTATTTCACAAAAAAATAATGTAATAAAGGGATTACAATCTGTTAAATCAGGTGAGAATCGTGCTGGTGGAGTTGCAGGTAGTGTTACAACCGCAAATGTGACTGGTTTATTGAACAATACATTAGGTGTTGGGCAGTTCTTAGGCTTTACAGTTCATAATGTGACAGTTGATGGCGGTTATACAATCGAAGCTAGAGGTAATTATGCAGGTGGAGCAATTGGTGAAGCAGTTGGTGGAGATGTACAGACTGTAACATTAAATCAGTTGAAATCTGTTACTGCACAAAATCGTGTTGGTGGTTTTGTAGGCTGTGCGGGTCCTGGAGATTTAGTTGGCGGAAACGGACTAACTTTGAATCTACTTGGACTAAACAATTTGTTGAAGGTAGAAAATCTGCTTTCTGTTGCCAAAGGTGTTAGAGTAACAATAAAGGATGCTCATGTAAATGGTATTCCTGATGATTTTACTGTAAAGGCTACGGGTTCAAATGAGAATGGTGAAGTTGTTGATTATGTGGCTGGTGGTTTTATTGGTAAAAGTAATAGTTGTGAAATCAATTCTTCAGATGTTACAAGCTTAAAAGAAGTAAGTGCCAATGATACAGATGGTTTTGCCGGAGGATTTGTAGGCTCTTCGCAAACAGGAGGTCTTGCAGATGTAGCTAATGAAGCAGATATTAAAGGATTGCTTAATGTAAATGGGTTACTTGGCGCAATAACATATCTTATTCCTTCATATACTAAATGTACAGTTAGTTATATTAATGAAGGTGGCGTTTCTGCAGATACGGCGGGTGGCTTTGCCGGAAACTTCCAGAGTGGAAAAGTTTATAATCAAGATTTAGTCGCAGATAATTATTATTCTGTCTATAATCTAGATCATGTGAATGGTCAAAGTTATGCAGGTGGCTTTGGTGGAAATGTTTATTCTGGAGCATTGGCTGATGCTGGTAAGGGTATTAGTATTCTTGGTAATTTAAATGGCTTAACTATTAATATAAGTGATTTAGTAAATCTAATTAATGCGTATATTCCAACCATAGAGTATGCGGGTGTTAAATCCGATAATGGATTTACGGTATCGGCTAATAAAATTAAATCAGATGATACAAATTCTGGTAGTGCTGGTGGCTTTATTGGTTATGGCAGTGGAGTTCAAGTTAGTCATTGTGATGTAACAAATTTAAAATATACAGAAGTAAAAGCTCCAGATAATTTAGAGATTGATAAGGCACCTACCTATTTTGATAACAACAGTACATATGCAGTAACAGGAGCTAGATATGCCGGTGGATATATTGGTTATATGGATATTGGTTCGGCTGCTTCGGTTGGAAAAGGTTTGAGCATATTAGGAACATCAATTGATTTGAATAATGTGTTGGATGCATTAAATGTTGTAGTTTCTACAATTGAACATTCAAATGTTACTGGAGGTCTTGGTGGTTTTGCGGTAAAAGCTTCATGGAAAAATACCGCTTCCGATGCTTCTGCAGATGATGTGTTAGGTGATGCCGGTGGTTTTGTAGGTAAGATTTCAGGTGGACATATTCAGAATTCAAACTCAAATAATTTCTCTTATATCATTGGTCAGATTACGGCTGGTGGATATGTTGGAGATATGGAACCTGGTAGTGTAGCTAAAGCTCTAACAGATGCTAGCGTTTTGAAAAAATTCATAAATGTAAGTGAATCCTTAGCAACTTTAGTACAGGATTTTGTTCCAACGATTCGAAACAGTTCTACAACGTGTATTCCTTGTGGTGGTGCAGTTCGCGCGCAGGCAGAATCTACAACGTCAAAACAGCGTGGTATGGCAGGTGGTTATGCTGGTCATAATGAAGGCGGTCATATCTGGGGTAACAACAATACAAAGAAATGGAAGGGTCAAGATTACACTGGACCAATAAGTACTTGTAAGGCTGTGCGTATTCGATCTGTTTATGGAAAAGAGATTGCGGGTGGATTTACAGGTTTAATGGAATCGGCAGATACAGCAAAAGCTGGAAGCTTATCTCTATTATGGGGCTTAGTAAAAGCAGATAACATCTTAGGGGCATTAAGTGTTGTTTATCCAACTGAAGAAAACACAGCTGTTTATGGACCGCTTGCTTTAATGGATTTAAAAACATGGAATTCATGGGTTGAATATGTTGGTAAGTATGGTGGTTACGGTAGTGATTTTAGTAACCTCGTTCAAAGTGGAAAGATAAATACACAAGAAGATTTAGATGCGATTCTTGGTCAATATGTATATGGTTACAATGTTGTAGCTGGAAGAACAAACTATCGAGATGAGGTGACTGTTTCAAATGGTGGAGCAGCTGGAGGCTATGTGGGTTCCATGTTAACAGGAACTATCACAAATGGTCAGGCTCATGATACTAAGTTAGTTAAAGGACTTCGTTGTGCAGGTGGATTTGCCGGAGAAATGATCAATGGTGGTGCTGCTAATCTTGGTGGTGTAGACATTTTAGGATTGAAATTACCACTGAGTCAGATGCTTGACGTATTAAATGTATTTGTACCAGTAATCAAACAATCTTCAGTCGAAGGCTATCAAAGTGGTTTAATGGTTCAATCAAATGGAATAAATGATAAAGGTCTGCTTGGATATGCGGGTGGCTTTGTTGGAAAACTGATTGGTGGTCAAATCTGGGGAGAAGAAAACTCACGTTGTAAGGTCACAAAGCTGAGACGAGTTGACGGTACAAATTATGTTGGAGGATTTGTTGGAAGTTCCAGACCAGGAAGTGTAGCTACAGTAGATCCTGTCCGTGGAGAAGGATTGTTAAGTAAGTTACTAGGTACTTTATTAAATACACCTACAGATCTTATTAAAGTCTTAAATGCCACAGTCGCAACGATTCGATATGCAGATGTTGAAGCATGGAATGACTGGGGTGTTATCGTAAATGGAGCTTATGATAGTGGAGGCAAAAACACTTCTTATGCCAAAGCTGTTGGTGGATTTGCAGGAATGCTTGAAGGAACCGTACTTGGTAAAAAAGATGAAGCTTTAGCTGGTGTTACTGCCCAAAATATTCGTTCTGTAGTGGCTGGTGAATATGCCGGTGGATGTTTTGGAATTGCAGATGTAGCAGGTGTTGCTAATATCAGTGCAGGTAATGAAACATCTTTACTAAAGTATCTTTTAAAACTAGGACGAGCAGATGTACTAGATGCATTTAGAAGCTATGTATATTACGGAAATGTAAATGGAAGTAAAGATGCAGGTCTTAGTGTCAGTGCAAACGCTGCTAAAAAGTATGGTCAGAATAATGAAGTTACATATAGTGGAACGGTCGGAGGTTTTGGTGGTTCACTATTAAATGGATCCGTTAAAAATAGTACAGTAACGAACTTAAGCAATGTTCAAGGTAAAAATAGTGTTGGTGGCTTTGTTGGATATTCTGGTAAAAGTGGAGTTGTCGGAGCAGATAAGATTGATGTTCTTGGAGACAATTTTGGACAGCTTTTAGGTGGAGCTTTAGGTGTTATGGACATCTTTGGATCTCACATTGATGATTCAACAGTTACAGGAATCAATGGGGGCTTTACAGTCCAGAGTACAGGTGGCGAAGAACCAATAGCCGGTGGCTTTATTGGCTATGCAAATCTAGCTAGAATGACAAATTGTACGGCTGGAGATAGTAGTAATTCTTCTCTTGGTTTAAAACAAGTTGCATCCAATGAAATTGCAGGTGGATTTGTAGGAAAGACAAGCTATGCGTATTTGGCAGATGCAAAACTAGATTCTGGACCAGTAAATGTATTGTTTGCAGTTCTTAATAAACTTATACAAGCGCTATATTTAGATAAGCTTCAGGAATTAAAAGTAATAAAAATAAACTTAGGCATTATTGAAGTAGATGCACTGTATGATGGAAACTTAATTCATGTAAACCTACTTGGATTAGATATTTCTGTTGGACTATCTAAAAAATCAAAGGATAATGATCAACAAACAGATTTAGCAATCATAACAATTGGTGATTCTAAAATCGAACTTCCATGTGATAAAAATGGAATCAAGGCTGATAATGATACAAAATCAAATATCAGTGTAAGTTTGATTAAGGCCAATCGTACAAAGATTACGGGCAGTCAGGTTTATGGAATAAGTTCTGGTTATGATGTCTTTGGCGGTGGAGCTGATAATGACAACGATGGTTCTGGTAATAATGGTATGAGCGGAGGTTTTGTCGGATTTAATAACGAAGGTTTATTACAAAATAATGATATGTATTTATGTGATGTTGTTCGCGGTACTTCTAATCTAATTGGACCTTTCAGTGGAAATAGTAAACTCGATTCAGTATATGCATTTAATACAAAGGCAAATGTTGAGGGAGAGAAAAATAACTATCGTATCTATAGAAAGTTAGATAAGGCATTAGATGAAATTAAAAAGAATACAACAATATTAAATATGAAGTATTCAAAGGATGCTTTAACAGGCTGGAACATCTATACATTAGGACATATGAAGCCAGTTGAAAAGTATGATTATTTAAAGAATGCGCAGATTACGAATTCGAGTGGTTCAGAAAAAGTAGATTTAAATGCATATGAATCCGATGCGAAAGCTGTATTAATGTCAGATACAAAAACAGATTTAAACACAGGAGAAAGTGACACACCTGAACCTTCAGAGTCACAGGATCCTTGTGATGAGAAAATAAAATTAACAATCAACAAAGTATGGAAGGATTTCAATAATTTTAGTGGAATTCGACCAGACAGTATTACGGTAACAATTTCTCGTGCTTGGACAGATGCAGGTAACAAAAAACATACTGAGGTCGTTCCAAGTTATGAGAGTTGCGTTATAAAAGGTAATAGTAAATCAACATGGAAGAAGGTAATTGAAGGATTACCAGCTTATATAAAAGATGGTGATAAGATTCGTTATTACACATACTCCGTTACAGAAACGAAGATTGATGGTTATACAACAACGATGGGTATATCGAACGATGGATTTACATTTACAATAACCAACAAACACTTCCCAGGATTACCTGATACAGGTGGTAACGGAAGATACTTAATTTATTTGATAGGTCTTCTGCTTTTAGCAATTTATCTTGTTACGGGTAAAAAGAGAAACAAGAAAAATCAGCTTGCAGAAAAGCTATAAAAATTCGATTCAGAGAAAAGGAGAACATGGGAAATGAAAAGAATTAAAAAATTAGCGGCAGCCTTGCTGACAGCCATCATGATGATGACTATGACAGTTACAGAATTCGCTGCAGAATCAACTGGAACTCTTACAGTTAATGTAAGAGGAGGTCAGACTTTAGCAAACCAGACTGTCAATGTCTACAAGTTATTTGATATGACAGTTAGTGGTTCAGGAGAAAACTTGAACTATGGTTATAAGGTAAATGAAACTTATAAATCTATTTTAGATCAGGTGTTAGGAAATCAAATTACTGATAAATCTGATCAATGGTATTATGATGCAGTGTTTAATGCAACCAAGGACAACAAAACTCAGACTTTTGCTAATGATTTTACAAAAGCGTTGTTGAAAAGTAATTCAAACATTGTCGCAACAACATCTAGAAAATTTGATAAAAATTCAACTGAAACAAGTACTACTTTTGACGGCTTGGCTTATGGTTACTATTTAGTTTGTCAGACAGGTACAAAAGCTATCCAGTCTTCTTTAGTTGCATTAACTGAGCCTACAACATCTGTAGATTTAAAAAGTGAAGCTCCAGATATTAAGAAAGAAGCAGATAAGGATACAGTGTTTGTTGAAGAAACTGTTACATATACAGTTACAGGACAAGTTCCTGATACAACAGGTTATGATAATTATATTTACAAGATTCACGATACATTAACAAGTGGACTTGATTTTGTGACAAATACAGAAGGAACTAAGGTTAAAGTTACTGTTAAAATTGGTGGTACAACTGTAGATGTAAGTGAAGCAGATTTTGTTAATGAAGCAGGTAAAGTTGTAACAAACCAAACAAGAACTATGGTTCTTGATTTATCTGAAAAAGTACGAACAGCAACTGTTGGGCAATCAATTGAAGTTACTTATCAAGCTAAGGTAAATAAAGATGCTGTTGTTGAAACAAAGAACAGTGCAACATTGGAATACAGTAATAATCCAGGTACTAATGAAACTGGAACAACTAAACCAAGTGAAGTAGTAACACCGACTTATCCTTTAGATATTAATAAAATTAATGCAAAAGATGAAAAAATGTTAGCAGGTGCACACTTTACTTTATATGGATCAACTAGTGAAGAAACAATCGATAGAACTAAAGCTATTAAAGTAACAAAAGATGGTGCAGGTAAATATACTTATGCATCTGATCAAAATGCAACAGAAAATACTACTACTGACATGGTAACAGTTGCGGATAAGATTGATGGAAAAGGAAACTTACATATTAATGGTCTTGCTGCTGGTACTTATTATTTAGAAGAAACGAAAGCACCAGACGGATTCAACAAATTAGCTAATCCAATTAAGGTTACAATCGCTAAAACAAGTGATACTGAATGGACTATTTCTAAGAATGATACTAAAGAAGAAGATAAAATCATCGACATCGAGAACAGCACAGGATCACTATTACCATCAACAGGTGGAGCAGGTGTTATCGTGTTTGCAGGTGTAGCTATTCTATTAGTGTTTGGAGTTGTTGTAAGCTTCATTCGTGATAAAAGAAAAGCTTGTTAATTAATGGGGTGCGGTTGTCGTTTAGATGACCGCGATTCCCATATAACGATAGGGGGAATGCAATAATGAGTAATAAGAAAAGAAAAATGACTATAAAGGATATAATTCGATTGCTTGTGCTTGTCGTTGCATTCGCCGTGTTGTTATATCCTACAGTCAGTAGTTATGTAAATGAAAAGAATGGTTCTAAGGTTGTATCGAATTATGATGCAGAAAGTGTTCGCTTGAGTAATGCAGAAAAAGAAAAGATGCTTGAAGATGCACGTGCATACAATAAGGAAATGTTAAGTAATATTGATTTGATTGATCCTTTTTCTCAGGGTGAAAAAAGTTTGGATGCTCGATATGAAAGCCTATTAAATATAGATGGATCTGGCATGATGGGCTACATTCGTATTCCTAAGATCAAAGTCGAGATTCCTATTTATCATGGAACTTCTGAATCTGTATTGCAGGCTGGTGTTGGTCATTTCTGGGGAACTTCTCTTCCTGTTGGTGGCAAAAGTACACATACGGTATTAACAGGTCATAGGGGGCTACCTACAAAAACATTATTTACCAATATGGATAAACTTGTTGAAGGGGATGTGTTCTACATCAAAGTCTTAGATGAGACATTGGCATATAAAGTGGATCAAATACTTACTGTATTACCAGAAGAAACAGAAGCTTTATCAATCGTACCTGGACAAGATTATGCGACATTAGTTACTTGTACTCCATACGCAATCAATACGCATAGACTCTTGGTTAGAGGTCATCGTATTCCGTATAAGGAAGCTGTAAAGATTGAGAAAAACACTAGTACAGGTATAGAACTATCATTCACTACAAAGGTGTTGATTGTAACACTTGGAATTATTTTTATAGGGTTGATTATAGCTATGCTATATAGTTTGTATGATAAGAGAAGGAGGAAGAAAAAGTGATTAAACAATTAAAGATACATTCGCTCTTTCTACTCCTTATTAGCTTGTTGTTTGTCTCTCTTATTCAAGTTCATGCGGACAGTAGAACGGGAAGTATTGATATTGACTATAAAGGAAGAACTGATAATCAGGAAGAGATTATCTTGTCTGGAGCTAAGTTTGAGATCATCCCCATTCAATATGTAGAGAATGAAAAATGGGTATGGCAATCTTCATTTGTGGATTGTGGTGTTTCACTTCATGATACAAGTGCTGAAGCTAGAAATAAACAGGCTAAACAGTTATTGGAATATGCTAGAAAAAAAAGTATTTCTGGAAATCAACAGCTTACAGATAGTACTGGGCATACTATATTTAGTAAATTAAATGAAGGTATGTATTTGATTACACAGATTGGTTCTGTAAAGAATGGAAATGATACGTTTGAATCTGCACCATTTTTAGTAAGTGTTCCATCCGATATAGATGGATATTTCATGTATGATGTAAAGGTAGAACCAAAGGTGACATGGCTTACAAATAATGTGCCTCCATCTGTTCCAGAAAAACCAAGTGAGAAGAATCCTCCAGAAGATACGAATACGGGTGCTCAAGTGAAAAAAACGATTTGGATTGTTCTTGCATTGTGTAGTTTTGGAATGATTGTTATTCTTGGAAGAAGATTAAAAGAAAATAGTAATTGAGAGACCATTGATTGGTCTTTTTAATTTTGGATTGGCGATTAATTGTGTGATGATATATACTTTTTGTAAAAGAAAGTATTAAAAGTTAAGATATAAGCAGTTATTTTATATGAACTGCTTTTATCTTTATGAAAATGCTGTAAGTAAAGGAGTTTTGACTATGAAGAAAGTGCTTTTTATTTGCCATGGGAATATATTCTAATATCAATAAATTGCTTTATATAAAGAATATTAAAAGAAATTAAGAGGATTTGTGCACCTTAAATGCACCTTTTGGATAACTTCATCAACAAATTGAATTAAAGGTTTTTACGTTAAGTAAAATATTAATGTGTTTTGACAGTGCTTTCACTTAAAAGAAATCTTTGACAGCAACATTAAAAAGTGTATAATTATATTAACAGAACTCACCACGCCTCTGACTAATTCATGCGCAACCCGGTGGGACTTTTTTCATTTAGGGGTGTTTTATGTATCAGTATCCAAAACAAATATTAACAATAGGACAACAAGTGCAATCTTACGTAAATGCAGGAATGAAGATTACATCTCGCGAAGAGGTAGAGAAGGCATTAAAATCAATTGGATTTTATCGTTTGAGAGGCTACTCATTTCCTTTATATGATAATGTTACAAAGAAGTATGTTCCTGGAACAAAGTTTGAAGACATTTTGAAATTATATCAATTTGATCAGAAATTATCTGCCTTAGTTTTCTTTATGATTTCTAAAATTGAGGTGGCTTTAAGAGTACGATTAATAGAGGCGTTACTTATATATGGTGAACCTCTTGTTTTGCAAGATTCATCTATTTTTAAAGAGAAAAAATTGTATTGGCAGAATATGTCTATGGTAGCGTCAGAAATTGCTCGTTCTAATGATGTATTTATTAAACATAATTTTGATAATCATGATGGAGAGGTGCCTGTATGGGCGATTGTTGAGGTTCTTTCTTTTGGAACATTATCGAAAATAATTAAAAATTTGAAAACAGGTGTTGGAAGTTCATATTCTATCTTGGCGACTAATTACCAATATAAATCGAAAAAAGGAAATTTGGTAAATCCATCACAAAAAATGCTTACTTCATGGTTACAGAGTGTTTCAATATTGCGTAATATGTGTGCTCATAATTCCAGAATCTATAATCGCACAATACATACGACGCCAGAGATTTTAGACGCAGATAAGGTTACACCACTGCCAGTACATAATGGGTTATATCAAATTTTATTGGCAATGAAGTATTTACGCTCATCTGATGAGGAATGGACAGTATTTGTAGATGATTTCGATAATTTAATTAAAAGTTATAATGGCATAGTCAATCTTGCAGCAATGAATCTTCCATCAGATTGGAAAGTACATTTAACTGTATAAAACAATAAAGATGTTTAACTAAGCTTTTTTCTTAAACGGGTTAGTCATTCGGCGGAATGTTACAATATTAACATTTCGCTATTTTTATATATAGCTTTTTTGCAAATGCATGGTAAATAGAAAAACATGAAACGTTGGTGGTATAATAAAATAGCTTGTAGAAAGGCAAGCTATTGAAGAGCTTCATGAGGTGAATAACCATATTTCTATATAAAAATTAAGTTTGCACCAAATAAAATTCAATTTGCACCTTATGTGCACCTTTTGATTAAAAAGATATGAAAAGTTATACAAACTTATAAGAAGTTACAAAAATAAGAGAAAAATAAAATTACCTTTACATAAAGGAAATGTGCTATATATAAAGGAGAATTTGATTATGATAAAAATATTATTCATATGCCATGGAAACATATGTCGTAGTGTCTCAGCTCAATATATTATGGAAGATTTGGCAAAGAAAAATGGAGTAGAACTATATGTTTCTAGTGCAGCTACAAGTCGTGAAGAAATTGGTAATGATATCTATTCTCCGGCTAAGCGTAAACTAAAAGAAAAGGGGGTTCCATTTTCTAGACATTATGCAAGACAGGCTACAATGAGTGATTATTTGTCGTATGACTATTTGATTTGTATGGATGAAAATAATATGCGTAATTTAAATCGTATGTTTAATAATGATCCAGATCACAAGATCTATAAATTATTATCTAGAGATGTTTCAGATCCTTGGTACACCAATGATTTTGAAACGGCTTATAATGATATTTATGAAGGCTGTAAAGCTTGGTTGGAGAAATTATCATGAAACAGAATCTACATACACACTCCATCTTTTGTGATGGAAAAGATACGATTGAAGAAATGACTTTAGAAGCTATCTCAAAAGGCTTTGATATTCTAGGATTTTCAGGACATGGATATTTAAGTATAGATGATGGTTCAATGCGAGATATTAAGGGGTATATTTCTGAAGTTCAAAGAATTAAATCAAAATATTCTTCATCTATTCAAATTCATTTAGGGATTGAAGAAGATATGTTAGGAAGAATATCTGAAAAAGCTCCATTTGAATATGTGATTGGAAGTAAACATTTTTTAGGTGAGATTGCTGTGGATTATTCAAAGCCTGTATTTGATTCTTTATTTGAATCCTATTCTGGTGACTATAAAAAGATGTGTAAAGATTACTATTCAGACTTATCGAATATGTATGATTGGCAAGAAGTGGATGTCATTGGACACTTGGATTTGATTACCAAATATAATGAGGACGAATCCTATTTTAAATTTAATGATAAAGACTATATGAATATTGTTTGTGACTGTATTGATCGATTGTTGATCAACGATAAGATTTTTGAAGTGAATACCGGAGCTATCGCAAGAGGTTATCGTAAAACACCATATCCATCTAAGAATATATTGGAATATTTATACGCAAAGAATGCACGTATTTGTCTAAACAGTGATTGTCATGATAAGAACTATTTGGATTGTGCTTTTGAATCTAGTTTAGACTTGATTCAATCTTGTGGATTTAAAGAACTGCAGATACTCACAAAAGATGGTTTTGTACCAGTAAAAATTAGATAGAATAAACAGTGAAGGTGTTCTTGTGATAATCAATTAAACCTTCACTTTTCATTTTAGAAAGTTCTTTTGATAAAGCACTTCGTTCTACGTTTAAATAGTCAGCCATCTGTTGACGATCAAACGGAATCTTAAAGGTAGAATTTTGTGTTTCTAGTTTCATAAACGATAAGTAAGACAACACTTTATTGCGAATGGTTTTGTTGGAAATATGAAATATGTGTTGTGACAACATTTTGTTCTTATTTGAAAGTATTTGAATCATTTGATCTTTTAATTCTGGAGATTTTTCTAAGGCTTGAACATCTAAAAATTGAATTGTACAATCCTCAACCGCTCTAACATATACATACATAGGTGTTTTGGTTAGGGCATAGCTTTCCGCAAACATTTGATTGAAACCTATATGTGACAATAGGGAAACGTTGCCTAAAAAGTCTACAGTTTCTATGACAACACTTCCTTCTTTGACAATGCCAATGGCTTGTGGAATATCTTCCATATGATAAATAATTTCATTTTTCTTGTATTGTTTGAATGTTGAACCCATAAATATCTTCCTTTCGTTGTTTAAACAACATAAATTGATTGTATTATACACTAAAATAAGTTCATAAGAAATGAGGATGATTTTATGTTAAGAAAAATTATACAAATTGATGAAGATAAATGTACAGGATGCGGTATCTGTGTGGATGCCTGTCATGAAGGAGCCATTGGCTTAGTGAATGGAAAAGCGAAATTAATGCGAGATGATTATTGTGATGGACTAGGGGATTGTTTACCTACATGTCCTACAGGTGCTATTTCATTTATTGAAAAAGATACTCTAGCTTATGATGAAGAGGCAGTAAAAAAGAATATGGAAAAACGCATGAAAGAATCGGGCACCATGCATACAGGATGTCCTGGATCTATGATGCATACACTGAATCCAGTTGTATCAAGTCCATCGATTGATGTATCAAGTCAATTAACATCTTGGCCTATACAAATTAAGCTAGCACCTATCAACGCACCATTCTTTCAACATGCCAAGCTTTTAATAGCTGCGGATTGTACTGCTTATGCCTATGCCAATTTCCATCAGGAATTTATGAAAAATAAAGTGACTCTAATAGGATGTCCAAAACTTGATGGTGTGGATTATTCAGAAAAGCTTTGTGATATTATTCGTATGAATTCGATTGAAAGTGTAACCATTGTTCGTATGGAAGTACCTTGTTGTGGTGGGCTTGAAAATGCGGTTAAGAAAGCTTTGCAGGAAAGTAAAAAGTTTATTCCTTGGCAAGTTGTCACAATTTCAATAGATGGAAAAATTTTAGATTAAACCTTAAAAAAGTGCAGCTATCGTTACAGATATTGCACTTTTGTCATTTTCTGACACGTTAAATAAAAAAAGTATCACCGTAGCGATACTTTAATGATTATTCCTTTGTGATTTCTTTATAGCTAGCTAGACCATAAGCACTATCTGCAAGTGTACCTGCATTGACAATAGCTTGTTCCATAGCTTTAACGGCCATGATTCCAACTAAATCTTGTTCTGCAGGCACTTTATTGGATGTCATCGCAAAAATAGTATCTCCATCACTTGAAGTGTGGACTGGACGAATACATCTTGCATATCCATTATGGGCCATACTTGCGATTTTATTCATTTGTGCTTTATTTAAGTCTGCATTTGTGATGATACAACCAATTGTCGTATTCATACCACAAGAATTGATCATCTTTTCAGCTGCCTTTAAGATTTCATCTTCACTAAACAATCTTGTGTTTGTGTTTCGATCATAGATACCTGCAATTGGTTTGTCTGAATTTGGGTAGAAAATATCTCCACACGCATTGACGGCTACAATAGCTCCTACTTTTAATGGACCTATTTGTAGGGCCGAAAATCCAAGTCCAGCCTTCATCGCATATTGAGGACCAAAAAATTTACCAACACTAGCACCTGTTCCAGCACCGACATTTCCTTGTTTTGGATCATTTTTTTCAGCTTCCATACAAGCATCATACCCCATTTGTTTATTTGGATATGCCTTAGAATTACCTACACCACAATCAAATAGACAAGCTTCACATACGATGGGAATATAGATGTTTTTCATGTCAAAACCAATTTCGTGTTCACTCAAATACTGCATTACACCACTGCTTGATTCTAAACCAAAAGCACTACCACCTGATAAAGTCACCGCATGAATTTTTTGAACCATGTTTTTAGGGTTTAATAAATCTGTTTCACGAGTAGCAGGACCACCACCGCGTACGTCTACACCAGCTGTAGCTCCTTCTTTGCATAAGATGACTGTGCAGCCAGTCGCATTTTCTGTATCTTGTGCACTACCAATTTGAAATCCTTCGATCTCATTGATTTGAATTGTCTTCATTTTTGATCTCCTTTAATTCATATAAATCATTTCTACGCACCTTCCAATAAGGCATTCTTTTCCTTACTTTTTCAATGTCTTTTAAATGGATATCTACAACTTTGCAGGCTTCTTCTTCACCCAACTCCACTACAATATTGCCAAAACCATCCACAAGAATAGAGTGGCCTCCTGAAGTATAGTTTTTATATGTATACTTAGCTGGGGCAACCCCACATAAAAAGACTTCATTTTCTAAAGCACGTGTTTGCGTGAATAACTTCCAATGCTTCTTTGTGGCCTGCTCATTAAAGGCGGCTGGACAAAATAGAATTTGTGCTCCATTTTGAGCTAAAATTCTAGATACTTCTGGAAAACGAATGTCGTAACATAATAAAATACCGCATTTTCCCCATGGCGTATCGAAACATTGAAGGTGATTTCCTGGTACAAATACATCATTTTCACAATAATCTTGTTTGTTGTGAAATTCAAAAAGATGTGTTTTGTCATACGAACAAACAATGTCACCATCGCTATTTAATATGTAACAACGATTGTATTTGTTTGTACAAATGGAACCTGCAACGATCCATATTTTATTTGTTCGAGCAGTTTCTTTTAATGCTTCTAAACTTTCATCATGACGCAAATACGCTGTTTTAAGTGCATCATTATGATAGGGACAGTTCCACATTTCTGGTAGAACTAAAATATCGCAGTCTGGAATATGCTTTAGTTTATCTATATTTTGTTGGTTATCCATTGAAACAGACATTTGGTACATACAGATCTTCATATAGATTATGATAGGCGAAAAGTGACCACTTTTCAAGGTGTGCAAAGACTAACATGTGTTTATTTACTACTGGTTTGAAATCGTTTACAATCATTTTAGGAGGTTTCTTATCATGTATAAAATTATAGAAGTAAAACAAAGTGTATTTGAAGATAATAATAAAGATGCGAATAAATTAAGAGAAGAATGTAAAGACAAAGGTGTTTTTTTATTGAATGTCATGTCAAGTCCTGGAGCAGGGAAGACAACAACTCTATCTAGAACGTTAGAAAGATTAAAAGATAGAATGAGAATTGGTATTATGGAAGCGGATATTGATAGTGATGTAGATGCCAAAACCATCAATGAATATGGCGTACGCACGATTCAACTACACACAGGTGGTATGTGTCATTTAGACGCAGATATGACTCGTCAAGGACTGCGTGAAATGGGTATGGAAGATTTAGATTTGGCTGTACTTGAAAATGTAGGAAATTTAGTATGTCCTGCTGAATTTGATACGGGATCCACTAAAAATGTGGCTATTTTAAGTGTTCCAGAAGGAGACGACAAACCTTTAAAATATCCATTGATGTTTCAAGTGTGTGATGTGGTTCTAATTAATAAGATGGATGTATTGCCATACTTTGATTTTGATGTAGAGAAATGTAAAGAGAATATTTTGTACCGTAATCCAAATGCGAAAATTTTTGAGGTGTGCGCGAAAACGGGTGAGGGAATTGATGACTGGTGTAATTGGCTTGAAAATGAAGTAAAGGCCTGGAAGGAATAATATGACATATCGAGATAATATTGATAAACTGGCAAGGCGTATCACAGATCGTATTCCGGCTAAAGTAAAAAAATTATCCCAAATGGATCCTGAATATGAGTGTCTAAATGAAATCTTAAATGATGAACAATGTGATTTATGTTTGTGTTTTGAAGTACGTAAACCACTTTCTTTTGAAGAAGTAGTGAAAAGAAGTGGATGGCCAGCAGGAAGAGTGAATCGTGTATTAAATGAAGTATGCGACATTGGAATGATTGAATATAATTGGGAAAATGCGGATCACCACAAACAGTTTGTGCTTCCTCAGTTTGTTCCTGGAGCAGCTGAATTTATGGTTATGAATAAAGATCTTGTTGAAGAACATCCAATTGTTGCGGATTTCTTTGAAAAGATGACACGATTACCACTTGAAAAAGTAACGCCAATGGTTCCTCCTGGAGGAGCTGGCATTGGTATGCATGTTATTCCTGTAGAAAAGGCGATTCATGCAAATCAAGAAGCGGTAAGTGTAGAAAAGATTTCGCATTGGTTGAATAAATACGATAAATATGCACTTTCTCCATGTTCATGTAGAAGACAACAACGTGTTAGAGGTGAAGGAACTGGCGATGTTGAAGCCGATGTTTGTATTGCGGTAGGTGATATGGCAGATTATGTAGTACAGACAAACAAGGGTGGACATTATTGTACGTATGAAGAGGTTATTGAGACTTTAGAGCGTTGTGAAAGAAAAGGATATGTACATCAGATTACCAATATTGATGGAGAAGATAAAATTTTTGCGATATGTAACTGCGCACATGGTGTCTGTAACGCATTAAGAACAAGTCAATTGTTCAATACGCCAAATATGTCGGCAAGTGCTTATAGGGCGCATGTGGATAGTGAAAAATGTGTTGCGTGTGGAAAGTGTGTGGAAATTTGTCCAGTGGGTGCGGCAAAATTAGGACAAAAATTATGTACAAAAGCAGGTCCAGTTACATATCCTAAACAAGAACTTCCAGATGATGTAAAGTGGGGTCCAGAAAAGTGGAATTGGAACTTTAGAGATACAGCTAAAGTCAATTGTTATGAAACGGGAACATCGCCTTGTAAAAGTGCATGTCCAGCACATCTACCGGTACAAGGCTATATAAAAATGGCTAAAGAAGGTCGCTATATGGATGCGTTAAAATTGATCAAAGACTTTAATCCATTTCCAGCTGTATGTGGAGCTATTTGTAACAGAAGGTGTGAACAACAATGCACACGCGGATTGATTGATGAGCCTTTGGCTATTGATGAAATCAAGAAGTTTATTGCCGAACAAGAACTTCATGAAGATAAACGTTATATCCCTTTATGTGAAAATGTCGAAGGCAAGTTTTTCACAAATAAGATGGCCGTTATTGGAGCGGGTCCTGCAGGTATGAGTGCAGCTTATTATTTAAGAATGATGGGCTATCCTGTCACAATATTTGAAAAGGAAGAAAAACCAGGCGGTATGTTAGTCTACGGTATTCCTTCTTTTAGATTAGAAAAGTCTGTGATTGAGGCTGAAATTGAAGTGTTAAAAGCTATGGGCATTGAGTTTAAGTGTGGCATAGAAGTAGGTAAAGATATTTCTTTGGATGATTTAAGAAATGAGGGATATGAAGCATTCTATGTGGCCATTGGTGCTCAAGGATCTAGAAAATTAAATATTCCGGGTGAGGAAAATGAAATGGTTGACTCTGGAATTGATTTCTTGCGTAAGGTGAATAAAACAGAAGATCCAAATCTAATTTCTGGTGATGTGGTTGTCGTTGGTGGCGGAAATGTTGCGATAGATGTAGCTCGTGCTGCATTAAGAAGTGGAGCTGAAAAAGTTCATTTATATTCTCTGGAACAAGAAGCTGAAATGCCGGCAAGCTTTGAGGAAGTATCAGAAGCTAAAGAAGAGGGCATAATTCTTCATTGTGGATGGGGTCCAAAGGAAATTTTAGAAGATTCGATTGTGTTTAAGCAATGTGTAAGTGTAAAGGATGAAACGGCTAGATTTAATCCAAGCTATGATGAAAATGTTTTGGAAACTATACAATGTAGTCATGTATTACTTTCGATTGGACAAAGTATTGTTCCAATTCAAGGATTCGATGTAGAAGTCAATCCAAATGGAACAATCAAAGCGGATGGAACAACACTTCAAACATCTGTTGAAGATGTATTTGCGGGTGGTGACGTGTATACAGGACCAAAATTTGCGATTGATGCGATTAGCCATGGTAAAGAAGCAGCAGAATCAATGCATCGTTTTGTTCATAAGGGTCATTCTTTGACAATTGGAAGAGACTTACACTTGTTTAATGAATTTGATAAAAATAATGCATTGATTGATATTGATTTTGATCATGCCAAACGTCAGATACCTGGTATTAAAAAGGGTTTGGGTGAAAAATCATTTAGAGACTTACGTTCTACATTTACAGAAGAACAAGTTAAGATTGAAGCCAATCGATGTCTAGGATGTGGTGCAAGTATAGTCGATACAAATAAGTGTATTGGTTGTGGCTTGTGTACGACAAAATGTGAATTTGATGCGATCCACTTAACGCGTGATATCAAAGATGGTGCAAGAATGGTTAAGGCGGAAGATAAGATGAAGGCTATATTGCCATATGCGGCTAAGCGTCAAATTAAGATTATTCGCAATAAGAAGAAATAGTATGCATGAATTAGGGATTGTTGTACATATTTCAAAAACATTAGAAGAACTTGCACAAGAAAATAATATTACAGATATTCGTAGAGTGACTTTACAGATTGGAAAAGTAAGTGGAATTGTTCCTGAGTATTTAGTGGATTGTTGGAAATATTATAAAAAGAAGGTTCCTTTAATTGAAAACTCTTCACTAGAATATGAGTGGATTGAAGCTATTACGATTTGTAATGAATGTGAAAAAACATATGATACGATTCAATATGGAAGAGAGTGTCCATATTGTAAGAGTGAACATACAGTTCTTCTTCAAGGTAATGAGTGTCTCATTAAACAGATTGAAGCTGAATAAGCGTCGAAAGGCGCTTTTTTTGTGCAAAAATTTAAAAATTATTCGAAAAAGTATCTTTTTTTTCGTATATGAGTATGTAGGAAATGCCTACTAGAAAGAGGTGCTCATGAGAAGCGCAAATTTATTAAATGATTTCGCCTTTAAATATGTGTTTGGCGAAGATTGTAAAGAGGCTAATGATGCTTTAAAATCATTACTTACAGTGTTTTTAGAACGGAAAGTGAATCATGTAGTTGTAAAGAATTCAGAAATGGTAAAAGACTATACTAAAATGAAAAGTCCTCGGTTGGATCTATTAGTTGAATTTGATGATCAAACGACGGTGGATTTAGAAATGCAGTTAAGACAAACCAAAGATCATTTACCCAATCGCTTTAATTATTATTTAGCTAGGCTTCATGGTTCACAAGATATGGAAGGGAAAAGCTATAGTCAGTTAAAGGAAATCATTGTCATGATTTTCTTTAATTTGATTCTTGTTGATGATGATGAGATTTGTAGCACATTCACAATGAGAAAATGGAGTGGTATACCTTTTGTGAAAGAATCTGAAGATTGTATGAAGTTAATTACAGTGGAAATGCCAAAAGTAGATTTAAAGAAACCACTGAGTGATATGAATGAACAGGAAAAGATGATTTATTATTTTTTGAATTGCCATAAAGGAATGGATGATAGTAAAATTAAGATGATGGTAGAAAAGGATGAGGTGATTCAAATGTTAGAGAAACGTGTAGAAACGATATCGGATGATCGTTGGAAGAAAATAATAGAAGATTTTAGAAAACTGCATGAAAATGAAGAACGAATCGAACTGCAGCTCGAACTTGAAGAAGCTCAAAAACAAGTGAAAGAGGCTCATAAAGCAAAAGAAGAAGCAAGACAGGTAACACAAGAGGCTCGTAAAGCACAAGAAGATGCTCGAAAAGCAGAAGAAGAGGCTCGAAAAGCAGAAGAAAAAGCTCAAAAACAAGCGAAAAAAGCTGATAAGAAAGTAGAAGAAGCTGAAAAGAAGTCAAAAGAAGCTGAAAAGAAGTCAAAAGAAGCAGATAAGAAAGTGGAAGAAGCAAATAAACAAGTGAAACAAATGGTTTGCAAGATGTATGAAGATGGTTTTACTCTTGAACAAATATCTGCGTATTGTTCACTAAATGTGGATGAAATTGAGTTGTTGATAAAATCATAAAATTTCTTATTGCAATTAAAAAAATGTTTGTTTATAATAAAGCCATCCTTTGTAGAGGCAATGAAAAGAAGAAGTAGTCGTGGATGCTGCTGATAGTGAGTTCCTGATGGTGGAAATGGAACAGTAAGCACAGGGTGAACGTGTCTTAGAGCTAAGCTTTCGAAGATTGAGGAAGCTTCGGATACTCCCGTTATGAGTTAAGGGCCTGTACTTTTGTGCAGGAAATAAGGTGGTACCGCGATTTTATAGTCGTCCTTGTATATTCAAGGACGGCTTTTTTTATTAGAAAGGAATAGGACAACATGAAAAAAGGATTTAAATTAGTTTCGACATTTTTAGTAAGTTTTATGATTATGATGTCTAGTATCATGCCTGCTTTTGCCGATGAAACAGACACATCAACTACAGGTGATTTATTAGACAAAATTCAAGAAAGAGGAGAATTGATTGTAGGTACGTCTCCAGATTTCCCTCCTAATGAATTTATTGATTCAACAAAGACAGGACAAGCTCAATATGTAGGTTCTGATATTGAATTGGCAAAATATATCGCAAAAAAGATGGGTGTTAAACTAACAATCAAGGCTTCAAGTTTTGATACAGTTCTGGCAAACCTTCAAACTGAAGAAATTGACTTGGCTATTACAGGATTAGCCTATACACCAGCACGTGCACAACAAATGGAAATGTCTATTGGATACAATATGACAGAAGACACTGGTGGACAGGCTGTTATTATTTCTAAAAAAGATGAAGAGAAATATAAAAAATTAACAGATTTAACGGGCTTAAAGGTGGCTGCTCAACAAGGATCGATTCAGCAACAATATACCGAAGATCAAATTCCAGACGCAAAATTACAATCTATTTCAAGTATTGATGATGGTGTTGCCCTATTAAAGAATGGGACTGTACAAGCCGTTGCATGTTCGGAAGGTACAGCTGATGAATATATTGAAAAGAACTCTGAACTTGCGAAGTTAGATGAATTATTTAATATTGATCAAGATTATGCAGGTAACCGTGTAGGTGCTCCTTTAGGAGAAAAAAGATTGATGAAGGAAGTCAATAAAATCTTAAAGGAAGTTAATAAAAAAGGTTTGTATGAAAAATGGTATAAAGCAGCTAAGAAACAAAGTAGTGAACAATTCACATTGACTGCAACTGGATTCTTTGGAACATGTGTTCAAATTGTACAATATTGTTGGCCACAATTATTAAAAGGTCTAGGAGTTACTTTAGGACTTGCAGCTATAACTGTTATCTTTGGTACAATTATTGGTGGATTATTTGCTCTTGTAAAATTATCAAAGAATAAGATTGTACAAGCAATTGCTGGTGTATATGTAGAATTGATTCGTGGAACACCACTATTACTACAATTATGGTTGTTCATCAATATTTTCTCTTATTTGACAAATGGAAATATGCCAATGATCGTCAGTGTAATCATTGCGTTGATTATTAACTCGAGTGCATATGTCGCTGAAATTATCCGTTCAGGTATTCAGTCGGTAGATAAAGGTCAAAGAGAAGCGGCTAAATCACTTGGTATGTCAAATGTACATATGATGACTAAGATCATTATTCCTCAAGCTATCAAAAATATCTTGCCTGCATTAGGTAATGAATTCGTTATGATGATCAAGGAAACATCATTGGCAAGTACATTCTATATTGGTGAATTAATGACTGTTAACAGTGTAATTAAATCCGCTACTTATAAATCTATTGAACCATTAGTAATTGTTGGTTTGATCTACTTTATCGTTACATATTCATTATCAAAATTAATTAAATACATGGAAGGGAAGTTGAGTGTCAGTGACTAAGGAACTAATTGTTGTAAAAGACTTACATAAAAATTTTGGAGATCTTGAAGTATTAAAAGGAATTGATCAAACAATCCATCAAGGAGAAGTTGTTAGTATTATTGGACCTAGTGGTTCAGGAAAATCTACTTTCTTACGTTGTCTAAACTTATTAGAAAAACCAACAAGTGGACAAATCATTTTTGAAGGTGTGGATATCGCAGCTGAAAATGTGGATATTGATACACACCGTAAAAAGATTGGGATGATCTTCCAACACTTTAATGTATTCCCACATTTAACAGTTTTAGAAAATATTACGATTACACCTATCTTAGAACTTAAAACACCAAAGGCAGAAGCTGAAAAAGAAGCGATTGAATTGCTTAAAAAAGTCGGTTTGGAAGATAAGAAAGATGAATATCCAAGAAAATTATCTGGTGGACAAAAACAGCGTCTAGCTATTGTTCGTGCTTTAGCAATGCATCCGGATGTGATTCTATGTGATGAACCAACAAGTGCACTTGATCCAGAAATGGTAAAAGGTGTATTAGAAGTAATCAAAGAATTAGCAAACCAAGGAATGACAATCGTGATTGTAACTCATGAAATGGGCTTTGCCCGCGAAACAAGTGATCGCGTATTATTTATGGATGAAGGTATTATTCAAGAACAAGGTACTCCAGAAGATATTTTTGAACATCCACAAAATCCTAGAACTATTAAATTTTTATCACAAGTATTATAAGCTTGGGCATATGCTCAAGCTTTTCTTATGGTATAATTTATTAAATTGGAGGAAATTGATATGAATTCAGAATGGTCATTAGACGTATTGTACAAAGGATTTGATGATCCTAAATTTAGTGAAGATCTAATTTCTTTTGAAAAAAAGGCAAAAGAATTGGATGAATTTTCAAAGACTTTAAGTCACGAAAATGAGAAGGAAGATCTTCTTAAAATTGTTAAAGGATTAGAAGAATTTGAATTATTAGAAAAACATTTAAGCTGCTTTGGATTTTTGAGCCAATCCACGAATACGGCAAATACGAAAGCGGCAGCAGCCATTGATAAAGTAGCTACCATCGCAAGTACAGCGAGTAAGGCTATGGCTGTATTCTCTCGCTATATTTCGGATATGAAAGATTTGAACAGCTATTTAGATTGTCCAGAACTTTGCGAATACAAATATTTCTTAAATGATATTCATGAAAGCGGAAAATATTTGTTAAGTGAAGACGTGGAGGAAGCACTTGCTAAAATGAATATTTCTGGTGGTTCAGCTTGGGAAAAGCAACAAAGCCTTTTAACAAGCTCACTTGAAGTGGAATATGATGGTAAGAAGTTGCCATTGGCATCTGTCCGTAACCTTGCATATGATGCATCTAAAGAAGTTCGTAAAGCTGCCTATGAAGCAGAAATCAAAAGTTATGCACCAATTGCAGATGCGGTAAGTTTTTCATTAAATAACATTAAACTTCAAGTTATTACCGAAGCAAAAATGCGTGGATATACTAGTCCAATGGATATGACACTACACCAGTCTCATGTATCCCAAAAAACATTAGATGCACTTCTTAGTGCAATGCAGAAATATTTGCCAGTATTCCATAAGTATTTGAAAAGAAAAGCTGAAATACTTGGATATGAAAATGGCCTTCCTTGGTATGAATTATTTGCGCCAGTCGGAAAATCAGCTACTACAAGTTTTACCCCTGAAACTACAAAAGAATATTTAGTAAATCATTTTAGACCATTCTGTGATGAATTGGCCGATATGATGGAAGAAGCTTTTGACAATAACTGGATTGATTTTTATCCACACAAAGGAAAAGTGGGTGGAGCCTTCTGTTGTAATATGCCATTTGTGAAACAATCACGCGTATTAACTAACTTTGATGGTGGACTTGGAGATGTCGTTACGCTGGCTCATGAACTTGGACATGCATATCATGGATTGAATATTGAAAGTCACAAACCGTTGAATTGGGAATATTCTATGCCAGTTGCAGAAACGGCAAGTACATTTAATGAAAATATCATTATGAATGCAGTAATTGATGAAACGGAAGATAAAGAAGTAAAACTAGGCTTGATTGAAAACCAACTTCAAGATCTATGTCAGATTATCTGTGATATTTATTCTCGTTACTTATTTGAAAAAGCCGTATTTGATCGTAGAAGCGATGAATTCTTATTTACAGATCAATTGAATGAAATTATGTTGGACGCACAAAAACAAGCTTATGGCGATGGACTGGATCCAACTTGTTTACATCCATATATGTGGGTATGTAAGTCACACTATTATTCTTCAGATTTAAGCTATTATAACTGGCCATATGCCTTTGGTGGATTGTTTGCGCGTGGATTGATTGTAAAATATCAAGAAATGGGAAAAGAAGAATTTGTTCCAAAATATAAAGAGATGTTACACACAACAACCGTTGCTTCTGTAGAAGATACAGCTTCAGTATTAGGTATTGATCTAACGGATGAAGCTTTCTGGATTTCTGCATTGGAAACCGCAAAATCAAGAATTGAAGAATTTATCGAATTATCGAAATAATTGCTTGGAAACAAGCAATTTTTTTCTGCAAAAGTTCACAAATGATGATATAATCTATTGCGTTCGAATTTTTTCAAGGAGAGATTTAATGAGTACAGAAATGTTAATGAAAAATAGAGAACGTTTTATCAAAAACGTAAATAGTAATGAGAATGGTGCAGCTGCACTTTCTCTAAGATTATTTTGTTATGCTAGATTTATGGCAGTAAAAAACCCGTATGCAGAAACGCATGACTGGGTATATGAAAACGAATTGACAAATGCCCAAGCCAATCAATATGTATTCCGTTTATTGGATGAAAGTACAGAAAGGCCATCTATGGATATGTTGATTCGTAAATTAAAAAGTGTTCGTTTGGTTCGTGATAGTGAAATGAATGGCAGAAAAATTTATGTTATTAAATTCACAGATATCGAAATGGAAGAATTGATGAATAAGAGTATTATTGATAAACCAAGCGATAAGTTATTAAAAGAAAAGAAGTCTTCTGTAAAGAATGAAAAAGAAGAAGTGGTGAATTCATCTTGGAAAGAGGTATTCTTAAAAAATAGTAAAGGTGAAAATTTACAGATACTTCGATTCTGGTTCTATATACAGTATAATGCAGAAAAGAATGGGAAGAAGTATATTTCAAAAAGCCAGGCATTAAGTGAAGGAGCTATTGAATATGTGTATAAGGGAATCCCTAAAAAGATGGATGTTCTAAAAGATTTATTCGCATTGATGAAACAATTAAAACTAGTTAAAGAAGATGTTGTTAAAAATGAGATTGTGCTTCGTCCAGCCAAATTAGAGGGTATAGAAATTAAGGATTATATAAAGGATAAGCCAGTAGATTTAAATAGTTTTAACTATACGAATGTATAAGAAAATGACGAGATTAGTTCTCGTCATTTTTTAATATATTTTATAATCGTTTTTGCCTGTTCGTTTTGTTTGATACAAGGCATGATCGGCATGGCGATATAATTCCATAAAAGTAGTGCCATTACTAGGGGCGAATGCCATTCCAACACTGATGGAAAGTTTAAAGTCTTGTAGTTCTTCAATCTTTAATGTATTGACTTTCTTTAGTAAAGATTGAATTCTTGATTCGGCAATATGTTCATCTTCGATTAGAATGATAAATTCGTCGCCACCAATTCTTCCAACAATATCCGTTTGTCTAAAATGATTTTTAAATAGGTCACTCAAATTTTTTAATACTTTATCACCTACGGCATGTCCATAATTATCATTCACCGATTTAAAATCATCCACATCTAAGATCAAAAAACAGAAGTGTTCATGATTCTTAAGTTTTTGATCAATGAGTTTTTGTGTTGTTTCTTTATTAAAAACGGAAGTTAATGGATCAATTTCAGATAAATGAATCAAATATTTATTTTCTCTTGAATTTGAGTGAGCCAAATAAATCATCAAGCTGAGTACAATCAAGCCTAAAAATGTTGCCAACAAAGTTTCATAATGCTTAATAAATGTGTAAGATTCTTGAGCAACATGAACTGGAACAATGTAACATATCATCCAATCATTGATTTTTAATGGGGAATAAGCTAAATATAACGATTTATTCTTTTTGGTTTGTATTTGGATTAAATCTGATTCTTGTTGGTTGAAGTCTGTTTTCACTTCCTTTTCATCACAAATATCAAATAAATTATCTATTGTTTTTATATTGTGCTTTTTTTCGTATTTCTTGTCTCTAGTGATTAGATTTCCATCTTGATCAACAATAAAACTTTTTCCTTGTCCATCAAACAAATCATCAAACAACATATTTCCTAGTTTTGTGACATTATAAGAACCGCCCACAACACCTACGACTTGATTGTTCTTATAAATAGGAACACTTAAAATAACGCGTGTTTGTTGATCAACACTACTTTCTAAGGGGTCTGAAAGAGATTGTTTGCCTTGCATCGATTCTTTAAAATATCTTCGATGTGCAACATTTTTAACTACATTATTATCATATAGTGCATTTCCATCTGAATCTATGATTGCGGTACGATTTAAGTCTGTGTTTTCCATGAAGGCTTTGATTAAAGATATATTATTTTCTGAAAATAGGTCTTCAGACTTTGATAATTCTTGTGCTAGTACATTTAAATAGGAATAGTTAATATTCAAAATTGTATTTAAGTGCTCGCTTTGTTGAGTCACATTGGTAATTAATGTTTCTCTTGAATTTTTTTCAACAGAAGCTTGCACCACATTAAAAAATATAGAAATTCCAATCACAAGAGTTATGATGAAAATGGTAATTGCGTAAATATAGTTTTTAACGAAATTTTTTTGTTCGAAATATTTATTTTTCATATGGAACTCCTTTTTCTAATTATACCAAGAAAAATGGTAAAGGAATATCAAATTATATAAGACTAACCATAATTTGTGAAATCAATCACATTTTAGTGTATTATATAAGATATAAAGAAATTTGCTCCCAACATTAAGAGAATTCTGCGTGAAAGGTGCTTATGAGAATTTGTAAGTATAACTATAGCTATGCTCTTTTTGTGTGGAGTATAGCTTTTCTTTTGGAAGGAGCTGAATATGGAAACACGTGTAGCCGTAATGGGAATCATTGTAGAAGATACAAATGCAGTAAATCTTTTAAATGAAATTTTACATGAATATAGTGAGTTTATAATTGGAAGAATGGGTATTCCTTATAAACAGAAACATATTAGTGTCATTTCGATCGCATTAGATGCCCCACAAAATACAATTGCTGCTTTGGCCGGTAAATTAGGAAATATAAAGGGAATTAGTGTTAAAACTGCCTATTCCAATGTGATTAGTCATGATTGAGGCATATCGATTGATTGATAAACTTGAAAGAGAACACGCTTTAAGTTTATTGGAATATCAAACTTTAATCGAAACTGAAAATGAAGCTTTACGATTATATGCTTCAAACAAAGCGAAGGAAGTCGCAAATTCTATATATGGGAATTCAGTCTATGTACGTGGCTTGATTGAAGTAGGAAACTATTGTCGTAATGACTGTTTCTATTGTGGTATTCGAAAATCAAATTCCAATTGCGATCGATATATATTAGATGAAGAAGATATATTGAATTGCTGCAAAGAAGGATATAAACTTGGCTTTCGCACTTTTGTGCTTCAAGGTGGGGAAGGTATTTATAAAAAGGATTTTGTCACAAATATAGTTCAAAAGATTCGTAGTGAATATCCAAATTGTGCAATTACCCTTTCTCTAGGTGAAGAAGATAGAGATACATATAAGGCTTGGTTTGATGCGGGAGCTGATCGCTATTTATTAAGACATGAAACCGCAAATAAAAGTCATTATGAAAAGCTGCATCCAAAGAATATGTCTTTTGATCATCGCATGCAGTGTTTAAAAGACTTAAAGGAAATTGGCTATCAAGTAGGCTGTGGCTTTATGGTGGGTTCCCCCTATCAAACAAGTGAAACTTTGGCGATGGATTTGAAGTTTATTGAAACATTTAAACCTGATATGTGTGGAATAGGTCCATTTATTTCACAAAAGGATACGCCCTTTAAAAATATGGAAAGTGGTACTTTGAATCAAACGTTATTCTTATTATCTTTAATTCGTTTGATTCAACCAAATATCTTACTTCCAGCCACAACAGCACTTGGAACAATTGATCCAAAGGGAAGAGAAAAAGGGATTCTTGCCGGGGCCAATGTTGTTATGCCGAATTTATCGCCGGTAAGTGTTAGAAAAAAATATGCGTTATATGATAATAAAATTTGTACGGGTGAAGAAAGCGCAGAATGCAAGGATTGTTTATCAAAACGTATGAATTCGATTGGTTACAAAATTGTAACAGATCGTGGAGATATAAAAAAATAAAAGAGGAGAAACAAAAATGAGTATTTATAATCCAAAATCATTAAAGGCAGAAGAATTTATTAATCATGAGGAGATTCTTGAAACGATTGAATATGCTGAAAAAAACAAGCGCAATGTAGAATTGATTGATTCAATTTTAAATAAGGCTCGTCCTCAAAAGACGGAGCATGGCGTTCATTGTGAAGGCTTGACACATCGTGAAGCAAGTGTACTTTTAGCTTGTGATATTCCTGAAAAAATAGAGGAAATGTATAAGCTTGCCAATGAAATCAAACAAGCATTTTACGGCAATCGTATTGTGATGTTTGCCCCATTATATTTATCAAACTATTGTGTGAATGGATGTGTATATTGTCCTTATCATATGAAAAATAAACATATCAAGCGTATTAAATTAACCCAAGATCAGATTCGTGATGAAGTTATTGCTTTGCAGGATATGGGACATAAACGTTTGGCCATTGAAGCAGGCGAAGACCCAGTTCATAACTCAATTGAATATATTTTAGAATCGATTAAAACTATTTATTCAATTCAACATAAAAATGGTGCGATTCGCCGTGTCAATGTAAATATTGCAGCTACAACGGTTGAAAACTATCGTAAGTTAAAAGAAGCTGGAATCGGAACATATATCTTATTCCAGGAAACATATAATAAGGAAAGTTATTTAGAGTTGCATCCAACAGGCCCTAAACATGATTATAATTATCATACAGAAGCTATGGATAGAGCCATGGAAGGTGGAATTGATGATGTTGGTTTAGGCGTATTGTTTGGTTTAGAGGGCTATCAATATGAATTTGCCGGGTTGATGATGCATGCAGAACACTTAGAAGCTGTTCATGGTGTAGGTCCACATACAATTAGTGTGCCTCGTGTAAAACATGCAGATGATATTGATCCAGAAGCATTTGATAATAGTTTGGATGATGAAATTTTTGAAAAAATTGCGGCATGTATCCGTATTGCCGTTCCATATACAGGAATGATTATTTCAACTCGTGAATCTCAAGAAGTTCGTGGAAAAATGCTTCATTTAGGTGTTTCTCAAATTAGTGGAGCAAGTCGTACATCTGTTGGTGGATATACAGAAGAAGATCGTCCTCATGATTCAGAACAATTTGATGTGTCGGATCAAAGAACATTGGACGAAGTTGTAAATTGGTTGATGCAGTTAGGCTACATACCTTCTTTCTGTACTGCATGTTATAGAGAAGGAAGAACAGGAGATCGTTTCATGTCTTTGTGTAAGACAGGACAAATCCAAAATTGTTGTCATCCAAACGCATTGATGACTTTATGTGAATATTTAGTGGACTATGCGAGTGAAGATACAAAGAAGATTGGTTTTGAATTGATTGAAAAAGAATTAAATAAGATTCCAAATGCGAAAGCTCAACAAATTGCTCGTGAAAATGTGGATGCAATCAAATCTAGTAATCGTAGAGATTTTAGGTTCTAATATGGCTAATTTAAATAGTACAGTAAGTGCCAATCGCACACACATTGGATTTTTCGGTTTAAGAAATGCTGGAAAATCCAGTGTCGTCAATGCGATTACTAACCAGAGTATGTCATTAGTTTCTAATATAAAGGGAACTACGACAGATCCTGTAAAGAAATCTATGGAAATCTTACCGATTGGTCCTGTTGTAATTGTGGATACGCCGGGTATGGATGATGAAGGAACTTTGGGTGAGTTAAGAATCAAAAGAACATTAGAAGTTTTAAAAACAATTGATATAGCTGTATTGGTTGTGGACGCAAATGTGGGTTTACAAAAAGTAGATTTGGATTTGATTGGCATGTTTAAAGAAAATAAATTACCTTACTTTATAGCTTTTAATAAGTGTGATTTGATTGAAGAAAAGAAAGAGTTGGCTTCTAATGAAATCTATGTGAGTGCATTAAAGAATGTAAATATAGATGGATTAAAACATATGTTGGCATCAAGTACAAAGAAACAGGAAGAAAAGACAATCATTAAAGATTTAATTAAAACAGGTGATGTTGTTGTGCTTGTGATTCCGATTGATAAGTCAGCACCTAAGGGAAGATTGATTTTACCACAACAACTTGTGTTAAGAGATATCTTGGATCATCATGCGATTGGCATGACATGTCAGGTTGAAGAGCTTGAAGAAGCATTAAAAAGAGTGACTCCAAAATTAGTTATTACGGATTCTCAAGCTTTTAATAAGGTTAGTCAGATTGTGGATAAATCTATTCATTTAACTTCTTTCTCCATTCTTATGGCACGTTTAAAAGGAAGTTTAGCTACAGTTCTTGAAGGGGCAAACAAGCTAGATCATCTACAAGATGGAGATTGTATATTGATTAGTGAAGGTTGTACGCACCATAGACAGTGTGGTGACATTGGCACAGATAAGCTTCCAAAATGGATTTTGAATTATACAAAGAAGAATGTAACTTTTGAATTCACTTCAGGACATGGATTTAAGGAAGATCTTTCAAAATATAGTGTTGTGATTCATTGTGGTGCATGTATGTTAAATGAAAAAGAAGTACAGTCTAGAGTGAAAGAGTGCAAGAAACAGGATGTTCCTTTCACAAATTATGGTATTGCGATTGCGAAAATGAACGGAATTTTAGATCGTTCTGTAGAGGTATTTTAAAATGAAAAAAATATATATTTCAGCCGATATTGAAGGTATTTGGGGAAATAGTAATCCGGCAAATACTGCTAAAAATGGATATTTATATTCTGAATATTGTACAAATATGATGAATGAAGTCAATCTTGTGATTGATTTACTATTTCAAAATGGTGTAGAAGAAGTTGTAGTGAATGACGGTCATGGAAATATGGATAATCTTCTTCCTTCAAAATTAGATCCAAGAGCTGCTTTTGTAGCGGCAAATGGTGCTTATAAAGAATTTGGCATGATGGAAGGGTTAGATGATTCTTTTGATGGTGCAATGTTTATCGGTTATCATTCTCGTTGTAATTCGCCTGGTGTAATGGCTCATACAATTTGGGGTACGATGGTACGAAAAGTTGTGGTAGATGGAAAAGAGCTTGGTGAAAGTGGCATAAATCGATTATTAGCAGATGAATTTGGTGTACCTGTTATCTTAGCAAGTGGTGATAGTGAATATGGTAAACAAGTCGAAGAAGAACTTCGTTGTGTCTTTGTAGAAACAAAGAAGACATTGAATAATCAATGTGCTTTATGTTGCAGCTTTAACGAGTTGAAGAATAGATATACTAAGGGTATTCAAGAAGCTTTAAAAGTAGATGAGAAACCAACATTGTCTTCATCTCATACAATGGATATTACTTTCCATCACAGTCGTAATGCGGATTTTGTATCTCGAATGGATAATGTAGAAAAGATGGATGATTGTACAGTTCGTATAAATAAGGAAACGTATAAAGATTTATATGCATTGATGCGTTTTGTGATTAAAGTTTGTAATGCATATGCTTAAAAACAAAGTAACCATTTTAAGTGTTGGTGTCTTAAAATGGTTACTTTTGTTTATTATTATTTTTAGGAGAGAGATATGAATATTGGTTTATTTCTATATTCATTGCCTTATCTTTAAGGCACTTATAGAATATCATTCTATGTTGTCATAAATTTAGTATAACTTTGGTAAATGTTGTGAAATCAG
>ENA-OQNN01000312-OQNN01000312.1-human-gut-metagenome-genome-assembly--contig:-NODE-312-length-55929-cov-4.656231_pt1 | contig 55929 bp, 50 predicted proteins | sample MGYA00242624_ERZ504870 | MGnify/ENA primary metagenome ERZ504870 (study PRJEB26092, sample SAMD00036379) | human gut metagenome | host: Homo sapiens | study: EMG produced TPA metagenomics assembly of... | reverse complement strand
CTGGAGCAGCAGCTTTTTGATGAAGGTTGCGTTTGTGAGAGCCGGGAAGGTGGGCGTTCGAGCTTCTATGCCCTGTATGGCGGACTGCTGTTCCTGGGCATTCTGCTGAGTGTGGTATTTCTGTTTGGAACGGTGCTGATCATGTATTACAAGCAGATTTCAGAGGGCTATGAAGATGCCGGACGGTTTGAGATTCTGCAAAAAGTCGGTATGACGAAAAAAGAAATCAAGCGAAGCATCAACTCGCAGATTTTAACGGTCTTTACTGCTCCGCTGCTCATGGCTGGGGTGCATCTGGCATTTGCCTTTCCGATGCTGTACCGGCTGCTGACGCTGATGGGGCTGACGAATGTTTCCTTGTTTGCAATCACAACCGTTGGTTGTTTCCTCGTGTTTGCTGCTTTGTATGCGTTGATGTACAAGCTGACCTCGCATAGCTATTATCAGTTGGTGAAATCATAAATGAAAGAAAAACTTACCATGGGAATTGGGATTGGTTGCCTGCTGATACTGGCGATTCCAATCGGCATGCTGATTTTGTTGGCAACGCTGATTTGGAACGGCATGGAGGTGCTTTTTCGGTTTTGGAGCAGGCGAAAATGAGATACAAACATATCATGGGCGGATTGCTGTGCAGTTGTCTACTTCTCGGCAGCCTGACGGGATGCGGAGCGAATTGGAAAAGCAAGCTGCTGTATGGATACGAAAAGACACTATCCAGCCTAGGCGGCTTTCAGCGAACCAGCAAGCAGCAGCTGTATGGAATGCGGTTGGATGGAGAAGATGCCTATACGGGAACGTATCAGGCAGATTGTCGGAACGTACGGGGGAAAGATGTGGTATTTGGCGGCTGTTCGATTCAGACAAGAACGCTGTGGCTAACCGGAACGGTTGGAGCAAGAAACGGTATTGTAGAAATCTATGTGCTAAACGGCGATAAAGAGAAAGAATATCTGACCCCGAACGAGCAGGGCATGTTCTCTAAAATCATACAGAATCAGGGCGGGAATTGCTATGTGGTGGTAGATTACGCAGATTATACCGGAACGGTGACACTGAGCAGCGAGTATCCGACATAGCAGGGAAACAGAATAGAAGAGAGAAATAGAGAACAAAAACAAGAAAAGGACAGGTGAACACCATGCAAGCAGAAACGATGCAGAAACAACGAACAACATCCAAAACAAAAAGCTACATTTGCCGTATACTGTTGCTGCTGGGCGTGCTTCTGCTTGCCATGGGGCTTTGGTATGGCGTACAGGGCTATCAGATGTACCGGAACGTCCTTGCAGAAACCCCGATTGCCGAGAAAACCGCTGCGATTGAACAACAGGAATCATTTGTCCCCTATGATGCCCTGCCGCAAATTTATGTGGATGCAGTCATTTCCGTGGAAGACCAGCGGTTTTTCTCCCATTCCGGCATAGATATTTCGGCGATGATACGGGCACTGTGGAACGATTTGCGAACAAGGTCGTTTGCAGAGGGCGGCAGTACCATTTCCCAGCAGCTGGCGAAGAATCAGTATTTCACGCAGGAGAAAACCTTGCAGCGGAAACTTGCAGAGATGTTCCTTGCTCACGCTTGGGAGCAGGTCTGTGAGAAGCAGGAGCTGTTCGCCCTGTATGTCAACACGATTTACTTTGGAGATGGCTATACGGGCATTTCTGAGGCAGCAGAGGGCTATTTCCACACGACCCCGCAGCAGCTGACGGATTATGAAGCCGTGATGCTTGCCGGACTGCCGAACGCCCCCTCCGCCTATGCGTTGCAGGAGCACGCAGACTTAGCAGAACAGCGGATGCAGCAGGTCTTGCAAGCGATGGTTGCGAATCAGAAGTTGACCCAATCGGAAGCCAACGAGATTTTACAGGAGAAATCGTAAATTTTTTTGAACAGATAGGCGAATGTTCCACTTTTGATGGATAATAGAGAGAAATCACAAGATGAGGAGTGGAATGAAGATGCGTATTTGTAATTTTCCGCTGGACGGTGCAGCCATCCCGACCATCCATCCAGAAGATGTCTATCTCATAAAGATGGCGGACGAACAATCTATGGAACTGTTCGTGATGCAAGAAGATTTGCTCACGACTTATTACACCTGCCACATGAGCCCGTATTTATGGAAGAGAATCAAACGGGCGTTCTCCATCTCCAAAAACACAAGCAATGATTTGTGGGAATGGAAATCGAGTGGCAGGGGCGATGATTGGTACTGGAAACGGTCGATTCCGACCCAATATCAAAAAAAACTGGAACGCTTGATTCTGTTAGACCAGTTCTGGGCAAAACAATGGATGTTGCAGCCGGCATTCTGCCCCTCCGCCCTGCGGCTGCTGCATAAATTGGCAAGGAAAAAGAATCCCTGTGCACCGTTCTACAAAGTCTATCGGGCATAACGATGCTTTTACATCCTCTCAACAAAACCCCCGTTTGGAAAAGAATCGGAAAAGAACAGAATCCGAAAAACGGAAAATGTTACCGCAGATTTTCGCACTGTTCATAGAATCCCGTTGACAAAATGCAGAAAAAATGATACAATTATAACAATCATTTGCATGTTCCGGCAAAATCCGGACATGCTTTCTGTAAGAAAATTTCTGATGGGAGGTTCTGTTTGATGAAACGGAGAATTGGAATTTTGACCAGCGGCGGCGATTGCCCGGGACTGAATGCAACCATTCGTGGCGTTGCAAAGGCATGTTACCAGATGCTGGGGACGGAAAATGTGGAAATCGTTGGCATTTCAGACGGCTACTATGGACTGATTCACAATATTTGCAAGGAAATGAAACCGGATGACTTTTCTGGGATTCTGACCCGTGGCGGTACGATTCTAGGAACAAAACGGCAGCCGTTCAAGATGATGAAAGTCATTGGCGATGACAATATCGATAAAGTAAAAAATATGAAGAAAACCTACCAGAGCCAGAAGCTGGACTGCCTGCTGACACTGGGCGGAAACGGCACGCACAAGACCTCACAGCTGCTCTCAGAAGAGGGGCTGAACGTCATCGGCTTGCCAAAGACCATTGACAACGACATCTACGGGACAGACGTTACTTTTGGATTCCATACGGCAGTGGACATTGCAACGGATGCAATTGACCGCCTGCACACGACTGCAAACAGCCACTCCCGGATTCTGCTCTGTGAAATCATGGGCAACAAAGCCGGCTGGCTGACCCTGAATGCCGGAATTGCCGGCGGTGCAGACATCATTCTGATTCCGGAGATTCCGTATGACATTGACAAGGTTTGCAAGTCGGTTCTGAAGCGGAGCGAAAGCGGCAAGAACTTTTCGATTATTGCCGTTGCAGAGGGCTGCTTTGACAAGGAAGAAGCCAAGCTGAAAAAGAAAGAACGGGCAAGACTCCGTGCAGAAGCGGGCGTGATTACCGCAACCAATCGCATCGCAGCACAGATTCAGCAGAAAACACAACTCGAAGCACGGGTTTGTGTGCCGGGGCATATGCTGCGGGGCGGCAGCCCGAGTGCATACGACCGGATTCTTGCAACCCAATTCGGCGTATACGCTGCACAGCTGATTAAAGAAGAGCACTATGGCATGACAGTTGCCAAGGTAGGCGGAACGATTACCGCCAATCCGCTGGCAGAGGTTGCCGGAAAGACGAAGTTCGTCACACCGGATGACCAGCTGGTTGCAACGGCTCGGAATCTGGGCATTTCGTTCGGCGACTAATTTTCATCCAAGCATATCATGAACAAAAAGACTGGAGGATACAGAAGTCTGCTCCAGTCTTTTTTTGTCGTTCCAGAAACTTTTTTACAGAACTGCGTGACCCAATCAGAGCCAATCCGGTCTATGGAGATGAAAGGTGGTGGATACCATGCAGGAAGAAACGCTATTAGATTTATATTTCTCCCGTTCGGAAACGGCACTGGAGCAGACGAAACAGCAATACGGAACATACTGCTATGCGATTGCCTACCGCATTCTCGCACAGCCGCAGGATGCAGAGGAGTGCGAGAATGAAACCTACTGGAAAGCGTGGCAGGTGATTCCGCCCAATCGACCGCACTCTCTGAAAGCATTTCTCGGAAAAATCACCCGAAACCTCGCCTTGCATTTCTGGGAGCGAAACCACGCCGCCAAGCGTGGCGGAAACGCTGTGGATATGGCATTGGATGAACTGACAGAATGCATTCCGGCGAGCGACTCCGTGGAGCAGGCAGCCGATGCAGCGGCTCTACAGGCATGCTTGCAATCGTTTTTGCAGCAGCTGCCAAGAGCAACCAGAATCGTATTTGTGCAGCGGTATTGGTATTTGAACTCGATTGCAGAGATTGCCCAGAAAAACGGCATGGGAGAGAGCAAAGTGAAAATGATGTTGCTACGGACAAGAAAAAAACTGAAAGCAGCACTCGAAACGGAGGGAATTTCGATATGAGGAAAGACAGAGAAGCAGCCAAACGGCTTTTGCATGCCATCGGGGACATTGACGATCCGTATTTATTAGAAGCGGAGGAACAGCCTATGAAACAGACGAAGAAGCAGATTTCCAACCGTTGGATGAAATACGTTGCCGTGGCAGCCTGTGCAGGAATTGTGCTCACGTCTGGGATTTTGATTCAGCAGGAACGAAACAAGTCACATCTTACGCCCGCTACCACGCAGACAGATTCAGCCACGACCGAAGAAAGCGTGCAGATTCCCAACCCGTTCATTCCCTGTGCCACGCTACAGGCAGCGGCGGACATCGCTGGCTTTTCGCTGGATGCTCCGGATGCCTATGAGGCATATGACCACACGACCATTCAGGCAATCGAAGGGGAAATGATTGAGGTGATTTATGAAGATGCAAGCGAAACCGAGGGCTTGCGGATTCGGAAAGGCGTTGGAACAGACCCCATCAGCGGTGACTATAATCGTTATGACAGCGAGGAAACACAGACGATTGCAGGCGTTTCGGTTTCCGTCCGGAAGAATGGCGACTTGATTTTCGTGGCAGAATGGACGGATGGCGGATATGCCCATTCGATTACTTCAGAGAATGGCTTGACGGCGGACGAGTTGGAAACGCTGGTTTCACAAATCCACTGATACAGAAAAGAGGGAGCAGATTGAAATTAGACCGACTGATTGGAATTCTCTCCGTGCTGCTGCAACGGGAGCAGGTCACAGCGTTTGAACTGGCGGAGAAGTTCGAGGTATCCCACCGCACGATTTTACGGGATATGGATGCCCTGTGCTGTGCAGGAATTCCCATCGTAACCGAAAAAGGGCGAAACGGCGGCATTCGCATTATGGAGGGCTACAAACTCGATAAAACCGTCCTGCTGCAAAGCGAGATGCAGGCGATTCTTGCAGGGCTGCAAAGTCTGGACAGCATCAGCGGCACGCATCGCTATCGACAGCTGATGGAGAAGCTCTCTGTATCAACCGCCAAGACGATTCCGGCAGAGCATCCGGTTTTGATTGACCTCTCTGCATGGGATTCCGGAGCGGTTTCCCAGAAAATCGAACAGATTCAGGCAGCAATGGAGCAGAATTGCAAGATTTCGTTTTCTTACTTCGCCCCGAGTGGCACGACCTCCCGTGAAATCGAACCTTATCACTTGATTTTTCAGTGGGGGCACTGGTATGTCTGGGGCTATTGCGACCTGCGGCAGGATTACCGGCTGTTTAAGCTGACTCGTATCACGGATTTGCAGATAGAGCCGGAGCAGCGAGCCGCTCGCAGCGTGCCAGCGTATACCCCCGACCCCATGCCGCCGGAAGAGCCAGCTGTTCCCGTGTTGGTGCGGTTCTCCGCAGCGGTGAAATGGCGAGTGATGGATGATTTCGGAACAGAAGCCCTCCAGACAGAGCCGGACGGCGGTCTATTGGTGTCAGTCTGCTGGCAGGATCTGCAGGCACTATATTGGCGATTATTGGCATACGGCGAACAAGCGGAAATTTTAGAGCCACCAGAAGCACGGGCAGACTTTGCAGAAATGCTGCGAAAAATCTTGAAAAAGTATGAAGAACCGTCAGGCGGTTTTTGATGGCAACACGGGCAAATTTTACAGAAATATTGTGAAAAATTCTGAATATTCAGATTTTATTCAAAGAATAAATCCGCATTGGAAATGAAATTCTGGTATCCTATCAATAGTGTGATGCGTCAATGTCTTAGAAAGGATGCATTGACTGTTATGGTACTCTATTTGTTATTTCTCATTTTCTGCAATCTCATTTGTTATGTGATTGCTTATTTTGTAAGGGGGGATGAAGAAAAACCGATTCCTTCTCATTGGGTCAAGTGCGGAATCACAACGGTTTTGGAAATCGTCCTGCTGTTCATCCTGCGGGGGATTGCAACGGCGTTTTTCGATGCGGACAACCAGCCGTTTGCAGTCGCTCCGCTGCTCGTCACGCTGCTGCTCGTTGGCTTGGGAACGGCGTTTTCCAGACGGAACACCACCTCCAACCTGCGGAACTATCTGCGGAAAGCGGCATGGATTGCCGGTGTCGTGTTTGTGCTGGAGAGCTTTGTGTTTCATTACACCAGCTTCACCACCCATCCGGAAACAACGGATTTGGTGCTGTCACAGGCGGAAATTAACGATGCTTCGGCAGCACAGATTGTCGATGATACCATTCAGATTTCCGGAAACTGTACGCTGACGTTTTCCAACTTGGAACAAAATCCGGATTTTCGCTATTTGATTCTCAATATTGACGGAGAAGATCATTATTATAATGTAAGTTGCTCCATCAAGGACGACAACTTGAGCAATCGGTTTGAACAGGCAGGGAAGTCGCAGGGAACTGGAACGTATTCGAGCATCCGGTTTTCGATGCTGCCGTATCAGACCTTACATACCGTGCAGCTGCAGTTCACGGATGTGAACGCTGCACTGGTGCTGCACAACGGGACGTTCCACACCGCTGTTCCGTATCAGTTTTCCGCTGCACGATTCTTTTTGATTGTCATCATTGCACTGGTGCTGACAGCCTGCAAGCAGTTCCGCATCTGGAACATTCGCTATCGGGCACACAGCTGGAAGCACAACCTTGCCGTACTGGCAACGCTGTTCGGCTGCATGGTAAGCGTGTTAGCGTTCCGTGTGCCGGATTTGGAGGCGACCACGTTAAATGACCCAATTGACATCAACAACGTCTATGCGATGACGCTGGATGCGTGGGAAAAAGGACAGACCAATATGGACTTAACGCCCTCGGAAGAGTTGCTGCAATCGGAAACACCATATGACAACTCGAACCGAGAGGGCGTTTATTACAACTGGGACTATGCTTTTTATAATGGGAAATATTATTGTTACTTTGGCTGTGCACCGGTTGCCCTGCTGTATGTGCCGTATTACAAGCTGACGGGGAACGTGTTGCCGCTGAATTGGGCGTATTGCATCATGACAGAAGCCGTCATTGTGACGCTGTTCGGCTTGATTCTGACGCTGGTGCGAAAGTTCTGTAAGCGACCGCCACTGATTTTGTTATTGTTGGGGCTGGTTTCTGCCGTGGCGGGAAGTGGTGTGCTGTTTGGCTTGAACTACAGTGACCGCTATCATCTCTGCATTTTAACGGGGATGTTCGGGCTGTTCCTGTCGCTCTGGATGGGCTTTGCAGCGATGGATTCCAGTTATGCCGTCCGGACAACCAAACAGCTGCGGAAATTATCGCTGCAGCGTGCCAAGAAGGACAACGGGGAACATCTGGAACAGGAAGAAATCCCGATGCCAGTTTCTCCGTACACCGTAAAGAAACGGGGGAACTGGAAGCGGTTTGTCCTGCTGGCAGTCAGTGCAATTGGAACGGTGATTACCGCCGCCTCCCGTCCGAATATGCTGCTTTATGTCCTGATTTTAGTGCCGGTATTTCTGCACCTGCTGTTCCGGAAAGACCTCAAACTTTCCGCAAAAATCACCAGTGCCGCTTGCTATCTGATTCCGGTTGCAGCCGGAGCAGCAGCAATCATGTGGTACAACAAAATCCGGTTTGATGATCCGTTCCAGTTTGGGTCGATCTATCAGATGACAGTAGACAACACCGCTGCCAATAAGATTACGCTTTCCCGACTGCCGGCGGCAATTGCCGTTTATTTCTTCGGCGGACTCGACCAGTTGAATGATTTCCCATTCCTGCGGACAAAGTATTCCAACATTGCAAACCGACAGATGTATTTGTATGTTGAGGGAACGATTGGAGCATTCACACTGCCATCGGTTCTGCTGGGGGCATTGAGTTTCCCGTTTGTTTGGAAGCGTTGGAAGCGGAAGCATTCCGGTTTCGTTCGCCGTGTGATTCTTGCAATGATTGCAGTGTTAGTGGTTGCGTTGGCGTGGGTCGATTTCAGCATGGCAGGAGTGATTCTGCGGTATGCACTGGACATCTTAGTGATTTTGAGTGTCCTCTCCACGATTCTGCTGTTGCAAGTGCCATCCTTGCTGAAAACCTATCATGCCAGCTTGGCACGGGTCAGCGAAAAGGTGATTGCAGCGGCAATGGTGGGAACAGTTGTCGTGTGCCTGTGCATTTTGATTGCCTCTGGAGAGAGCGTTTCTCTGTTCAAGGCACATCCGACCATCTGGAACACCTGGAAAGAAATTTTTGTATTTTGGAGATAAGAAAAGACTTACATTGACGACGAATCACACAGTTTGATATGTGAACAAAAAACAGCAGGGACATCCAACCGATGTACCCTGCTGTTTTTGTTTTTGTAAAGCCTTCTTGATCGGGGAGGTGGGCAGCGAAGCCGCTCGGAGGGGTGACCCCTCTGTCACTGCGTGACATCTCCCCTTTCAGGGGCGACAAGTTAGAACACTGCGTGACGTTGCCCTTTTTGCAAAGCCTCCCCGGAAAGGGGAGGTGGGCAGCGAAGCTGCTCGGAGGGGTACCCCTCTGTCACTGCGTGACATCTCCCCTTTCAGGGGCGACGATTGTTCCTTAGCTCTTCTTTTCTTCGTGATATTCCTTTTCGGTGTTGACTGACCAGATGTTCTTCTTGTCCTTCTTGCCGGAAATAATGTTGTCGACTGCTTCAAAGGAAGTTGCCATGGAGTGATCCATGTTGTTGTAACGGTGCTGACCGTTTCTGCCGACACAGTAGAGGTTTTCAAACTGATTCAGATAGGCAATCAGGTCATCAATCTGTGCATAGGTATCGAAGTAAGCCGGATATGCCTTCTTGACCTTTTCTCTGTGGGAATCCTTGACATCCGACGGCGAGCTGATAATACCCATAGAAACAAGTTCCTTGATTGCCATGTTGATGCAAGTCTTGTCATCCATGTTCCAGAAGCTGTCGCCCTCTGTACAGAAATATTCCAGACCAATCCAAACGGTGTGTTCCGGGTCTTCAACCATGTACGGTGACCAGTTGTTGAAAATCTGAATCCGTCCGAGCTTGACGCCGACATCCTGTACATAAATCCAGCAGTCCGGAACGATGTTGCCGAGGGTTGGAATATTGGTTTCGTTCTTCAGGTTCAGCTTGTCGACCAGCAACCCAACGGTGACAAAATCCCGATACGGCAGACCCTTTGCAATGGCTGCGATGTTGTTCGGAACGTCATTCATACCAGCCACCAAATCCTTCAGCGGCATGGAGGAGATGAACAAGTCGCCTGCAATTTCCTGTTCCTTGCCGTCCTGCTTGTAGGTCAGGGAGAGAATCTTGCCTGTCTTGTCGGTGTGAATCTGGGTGACTTCGCTGTTCATGAGAATCTTACCGCCCATTTTTTCAATTTCGGAAGCGGTGATTTCCCAGAGCTGACCCGGGCCATACTTCGGGTAATAGAATTCTTCAATCAGGGAAGTTTCCACCTTGCGGTTGGTCTTATTCGGATTCAGCTTGGAGAACATATCCTTGATAACCGCAGTGATGGACAAGCCCTTGACACGCTGCGAGCCCCAGTCTGCGGAGATTTCTCTCGGATGGCGACCCCACAGCTTTTCGGTGTAGCCCTCGAAGAACATGGAATACAGCTTTTTGCCGAAGCGATTGATATAGAAGTTTTCCAGAGAGGATTCTTCCTTTTTGCCGATGGTGCTCTTTAAGTAGCTGCATCCGGCTGCAACGGTAGTAGCGAAGCCCATGTTCTTGATGGTATCCCACTTCAGGGAAACCGGATAGTCAAAGAACTTATGCTTATAATAAATTCTGGATACCCGATTCCGCACCAGCATGACACGGTCGGTTTTTTCCGGGTCTGGACCTCCGGCAGCGAGCTTCTTTTCCCGATGCAGCTTGATGTCATCGAACGACGGCTTGCCCTGACGTGGCATCATCTTTTGCCACCAGTCCATAACCTGCTGGTCTTTGGAGAAGAACCGGTGTCCGCCAATGTCCATGCGGTTGTTTTTATATTTTACGGTTTTCGAGATCCCGCCGATGGCATTGCTTTCTTCTAAGATGGTGATGGAATACTCCTTTGGGGCACGCTGGAGCAGCTCATAGGCTGCGGTCAACCCTGCCGGCCCTGCACCAATAATCACTACGTTTTTCATGATGATAATACCTTCCTTAATTTGATAGATGTTTTTCATTTGCTTCCATCCACATTCCCTGTATTCGGGATAGAAAATCATGGTTTATTTTTTTGTAGATGGGTAAACAAACAGACAATTTTGGGCTTGCTTCACAAAAAAACTGTAAATCTCGGTTGATTTTTTGTGGATTGCCAAACAAATTTATTATATCATATTTTCAGAACGCTGTCAACAAAATGAGCGGTTTTTAAATCTTTTTTCTTTTTTTACAAGATTTCCGGTTTGGTTTGTGGTAGAATCAGAGATAGAAAAAGGAGGAATGCGAGATGCAAAAATCATATCAGAAAAACGAGCATGAAATTTATCTGGAGAACGAAGCCGGCGAGCGAATCGCAGAAATTTTGTTTCCGGAGGTAGAACCGAAGGTCTATTGCATTCAGCGGACGTTTGTGGATGACAGCCTGCGGGGGCAGGGGGTTGCCGGAACGCTGATGGAGCTTGCAGTGCAGGCGATTCAGGAGCAGGGCGGAACGGTTACGGCGACTTGTTCGTATGCTCAACACTGGCTGGAGAAGCACGCCAAATAAAGCCTCCCCTTTCATGGGAGATAATTAGAAGACTCATCCGTATCGGAACAGTTGACGTTCCGGTGCGGATGATTTTATATTGCATTCAAAGAAGCACCCGTCCAATCAGGCTTTCGTAGATGTCGGCATTTTCAGAGCGTGGTTCTTCTTGTTTTGTTTTTTTGTGGGGTGTTCCCTCGGACTGATTCCAATAGAGCAGGGTGCTTTTCCAGTTGGTAATGGGCTGCTGATTTTTCGTCATCCAGCCCGTTTCCGTATAGTAATCATAAAACTTCTGGACATCCACGCAAAGCCCCTCTTGTTCTGCAAACGTCTGAATCTCTATCAGCGTTGGAATCTTTTTACTGGTTGCATCTAAGATAGATAGATTTCTTTCTTCTTTTTCTTCTTGTTCTTCTATTTTCTTATTCTGTTGCCCGTTGCTTGCCGTTGGCTTGTCCATGGTTTGCCTCTCGTTTGACCGCAGGCTTGCCCCTGCCTGAAACAAATCGAAGTTTTTAATCGCAAATACGGTACAATTTGGGTATGCAGTCTTTGCCACACACCCTGCCGCTTCAAGGTGTTTGATGGCAGTCCGCACCTTTTTGACAGATAGTCCGGTTTTCTCCGCCAGCCGTGCGTAACTGGAAATCATACCGCCCCTTGGAACAGGAATTCCGTGCCAGCTGTTCGGGACAATATCCGCTTCAATGAGCAGTCGTACAAAGACTGCCACGGTGTTTGCATCGTCAGACCATTCCCAGTTCCGAAAAAAGAGCCGTGGTAATGTTACATAGCCGTTTTCTAGCATCGCTTCTCACCGCCTAATATTTTGCATGAAATATTGCTGGTTTGTAGGTGAATGGATAATATCATCAAAAATTCCTCCCTTTCTTGTATGACTGGAGGTTGCCGAGACGGACAGCCCCCTTCATATTACAGGGATTTTCGGGAAAAACTTGTATGCAAACGTACAAGTTTCGAAACGAATTTACAGCTTTGTCAAAAAAATTGGAGGATGCGACAAAAATAAATCTAAAAACTTGTATGAAATGCCGAACGGATGGGAGCAACTTTGTGAATAAAATCAGAATGCAGTGTGTATTTTTGCTTCATAAATCGCACGCCGATACAAAAACAGGTAGAAAAAAACCGTCAGTTCAATGACATCCGATAGGGCGGTTATTTTTTTTGTCGTACTAAGTGTCGTACAGGCACTTTTAGCAAAAAACAAAAACCCATGCAATTCCGAAAAAGCCTCGAAACTGCGTGGGTTTTCTCTGGTCTGAGTGACCGGACTTGAACCGGCGGCCTCTACCACCCCAAGGTAGCACGCTACCAACTGCGCCACACCCAGATAAACGGGGAAGCGTGCCACTGCACGCAGTTCCCCCAATTGCATATAAAAAACTTAGTGATTCAAGCCGTTCCGCAGAGCATCCGCACAATCATCGCCAACTTCTGCACTGACGATTTCCAGTGCATTGCAGTCATACTGGAACCGCAGAACAAAGGCAACCATGCCCGGGTTATCTGCAATCCGGAACGATACGGTTACTTCATCGCCCTGCTTTGCAGTAACAGAATCCGCAGTCAGAACAAAGTCGCTTGCATTGGTTGCAGTCTGTGCTTCTGGTGTTGCATCGCCGACCGTAATGCAGCCGTTGGTGACAGACGGAACGAGTGTCTTTGCATCCCAGTTTGCAAATTCAGAATTATACTGCGAGTCAGACAGGTGGATGACATAGTTGCCGTCCGGAGTGGTTTCCTTTACCTTAAAGGTAACGTTGATCATATCGCCATTGAATACGATATCCTGCGACTTGGTCATGTCCATCCAGTAAGCTTGGAAAGTATCCAGCTTTTCGGTGTAAGAGGAAGCAGCATTCTGGTTCGGGTCAACCACTGCACCGCCGTTGCTGCTCGGTGTGGTAACAACTTCGGTGACAACCTTGCCGTTATCGTCCACAACCTTGTTGCCGCTGTCATCGGTTACTGCTGCATAAGAGGTAACGACTTCGCTGTTGCCATTAGAAGCACTGTTGCCGTTAGAAGCATTGTTGCCGTTAGAAGCATTGTTGCCGTTGCCATTGGAAGCGTTGCCGTTTGCCGGTGTTGCGGAATTGGAAGAGCCGCCTGCTGCAGTAGTAACAGCATTGCCGTTGCTGTCGGTTGCTTCGGTAGCATCCTGACTGCTGTCGCTAGAACCATTCTGATTGCCCCATGTAAATTCAATTTCTTTTACCATGAAATCAGTCGCACCGGATGCCAGAACTTCATTTCCGCTTGCATCGGTCACGGCTTCGCCCTGTGCATCGGTTTCAACCGGCAGGGTTGCTGCGGAAACTTCTGCGGCATCGCTGTTCTTGCTGCTGGAATCGTTATCCCCTGAGCATCCAACTGCGGCCATGCCCAAAAAGCAAGCCAGAAGAACTGCAATCCCTTTTGTTGTTTTTGATTTCATATAAATCTTCCTTTCTATTTTTCAATCCGAACAGTCCACAGATGGGACGGGATTCACTTTCAAAGACGGTATTGCAAAAATTACAACGACCTCTATTATACTGCATTTTGTTCCGTTCGTCAAGTATTTTTTCGCTTTTTCTGTGGAACGTGTTTATTATACTGCATTTTTTTTGGTTCGTCAAGTCCTTTTGAGAAAATATCATGCAGCTTTCACACAAATTGCACAGTATTTTCGTGTGGAATTGCAGAACTGCTGTGAAACCATACAAGCTAGCGGAAATTTCCATACTTTTTTCCAAATTATCACAAAACTATTTGCAATTCAACGCAAAAAAGGGTATACTAAAAGAAAAAAGAAAAAAACGGACAAAAAGGGGAAGTGGAACATATGAAAGAAAAAGAAACCACAAATGCAATGTCTTGTCCAACCAAATCGCCGGAGGCATCCGCCCGCTGGAAGATGATTCTGTCCGGTGTCATTTTTTTGGTGCTGGTGGTCGCCGTGACCATTCTGATGATACCCGTGATGCGTCTGATGATGCAGGAGGGCGGAAAAGAGCAGCTGATTGAAAAAATCCAGTCCTATGGCATTTTTGCACCGCTGCTGTTTGTCCTGTTGCAGGTGATTCAGATTGTCGTCGCCTTTATTCCAGGCGGGCCAATCCCGATGATTGGCGGAGCGGTGTTCGGTATGGTGCCGGGGATTCTGCTCAGTCTGGCAGGGTCATTTCTGGGAACAGCAATTGTCTATTATCTGGTGCAGTGGATTGGACGACCGCTTTTGAATCTCTTTGTAAAAGAAGAGCACCTCGAACGGTTTTCCTTTTTAAAGAACCGGCGGAAGATGGAACGGATTGTGTTTCTATTATTTTTGTGTCCGGGCTTGCCGAAAGATGCCCTGACGTACATTGTCGCCTTTAATAAGACGATTCCGCCGCTGCCGTTGTTTTTCCTGACAACGATTGCCCGATTTCCGGCGATGGCGTTGACGGTGAAGATGGGCAGCAGCTTATGGGAAGGCAACTGGAAGATGACAGCGTTGGTCGTTGGCATTCTGATTTTGATTGCAGTGGCTGGCGGCTTGATTCGCTGGCATCATAAAAAGAAACATGGAAAAAGCCTTTGACGGCTCGAACATATCAAAAACAGGTAGGCGAAAAAATCGTGCTGCCTGTTTTTGTGCAGTTTTCTGATTGATTCTTGTTGATTTTTCGCTTTTCAATCGAAGCTGTGCAGCGTTGGCACTCGATTCACTGGTATCACAAACAGAAACATGAAAAACGTCTTTGATGGCTCAAACATCCCCAAAACAGGCAGGCGAAAGAAATCGTGCTGCCTGTTTTTTTGCAGTTTTCTGATTGATTCTTGTCGATTTTGGCATCTTAATCGGAACTGTGCAGCGTTGGCACTTGATTCACTGGTATTACAAACAGAAACATGAAAAACGTCTTTGATGGCTCAAACATTCCCAAAACAGGCAGACGAAAGAATCGTGCTGCCTGTTTTTTGTGCAGTTTTCTGATTGATTCTTGCTGCTTTTTCTCTTTTCAACAGAATTTTGCGGAACAAATCGCAAAAACCAATCAAAATCCTGTGTAATCCTGCAAGTTCTTTCAAAAAGCATCAAAAATCAGCCGTCCTACTCGCGATTAGAATGGAATTGTGGAAAAATAATTGTGCAATCTGCATAAAACTGAAAACATTTTCTTATGAAAATGACTGATTTTCGGCGTTTTTGAATTTTTTTGACCGAAAAAGCTTGCATTTTCGTTAGAACTGTGCTAGAATAAAACCATCGAAAGAACAGAACGAAATCAAACGAAAAAGGAGATGACCAAACGTGCTTGCAGAAGAACGACACGCTTTGATTTTGGATTTGGTCAATCAGCAGGGAAATGTAAAATTAACCGAATTATGCAGCCAGCTGCACGCATCCCAGTCCACCATTCGGCGGGATTTGCTGGAGCTTTCGGAACAGGGACTGCTGACCAAAGTCCACGGCGGAGCAATTTCCAGAAATGAACGCTTTTTTCCGGTGGAACACAATATGGAGGAGAAAGCAAATCTCTATATTGCAGAAAAAACTGCCATTGCCCGCTATGCAGCATCGCTGCTCGAAGAAGGCGACTTTGTTTATCTGGATGCCGGAACGACCACAGAAAAGGTGATTGATTTCATTCCACTGAAAAAAATCACATTTGTGACCAACGGTTTCCTGCACGCCAAGCGGCTGGCACAGCGTGGCTTTCAGGTTTACATCCCAGCCGGAGCCGTCAAAGCTGCCACCGAGGCAATCGTTGGGGCAGAATGTGTATTGAGCCTGCAAAGCTACAACTTCACCAAATGCCTGATGGGCGTGAATGGAATTTCGCTTACGGCAGGCTTATCCACACCGGATAAGGGCGAGGCAAGCGTGAAAAAAGCTGCCATCCACCAATCCAAGCAAGTTTATTTTCTGGCAGACCACTCCAAATTCGACCAGATTTCAGCCATTACCTTTGCACACCTGAACGGCGTGCAGATTATTACAGACCGGCTTCCCGACCAGAAATACCGTTCGGAAGCCACGATTCGGGAGGTTTTGTAAATGATTTATACCGTTACTTTTAATCCGGCAATTGATTATATCGTCCACACCGGAACGATGCAAGTGGGACAGGTCAACCGCTCGCAGGGCGAGGAACTGTATTTCGGCGGAAAGGGCATCAATGTTTCGTCCGTCCTGCACGAACTGGGCTTGCCCTCCAAGGCACTGGGCTTTGTGGCAGGGTTCACGGGAGCAGCCATTGAAGCAGGCATTCAGGAGCAGGGCATTGCAACCGATTTTGTTCATCTGGACAGCGGTTTTTCCAGAATCAACGTCAAAATTAAGTCCGGCGAGGAAACCGAGCTGAACGGACAAGGCCCGAACATCTCAGAAGCAGCCGTTGCAGAGTTATTTGAAAAGCTGAACCAGCTGCAAGACGGCGATGTGCTGATTTTAGCAGGCAGCATTCCGAACACCATGCCGGCAGACAGCTATGAAAAGATTCTGGCACATCTTTCCGATAAGAACATCAAAGTGGTTGTGGATGCCACGAAAGACCTGCTGCTGAAAGTGTTGCCGTATCATCCATTCCTGATTAAGCCAAACAATCACGAGTTGGGCGAGCTGTTCGGCGTGACACTCCACAGCATCGAAGAAATTGCAACCTATGCGAAGAAGCTACAGGAAATGGGTGCACAGAATGTCTTGATTTCCATGGCAGGCGATGGAGCACTCTTGATTGACGAAACCGGAAAACAGCACGTCTGCGGCGTATGTAAGGGCACGGTGAAAAATTCCGTCGGTGCAGGCGATTCCATGGTGGCTGGATTTGTGGCAGGTTCGATGCACGGTGATTACGAAGCAGCCTTGAAACTGGGAACGGCTGCCGGCGGTGCAACTGCCTTTTCCGAAGGTTTGGCACAGCGAGCAGAAATTGAACGGCTGTTGCAGCAGCTGTAAAAATCAGAAACAGATAGGAGGAACTCATTATGCGGATTGTTGATTGATTGAGCAAAGACAGTATCTTATTAAACGCCAGCCCGAAAAACAAGGCAGAAGCCATTGATCTGCTGGTGGATTTACAGGTAAAGGGCGGAAAGATTACCGACCGGGAAACCTATAAGCAAGGCATTTTGGCAAGAGAAGAAAACGGCTCGACCGCCGTCGGCGAAGGCATTGCCATCCCGCACGCAAAGAATGCAGCTGTGAAAGCCCCCTCTCTGGCAGCGATGACCGTTCCGGACGGCGTGGACTATGAAGCACTGGACGATGAACCATCCAACCTGTTATTTATGATTGCAGCTCCGAGTGATGGCGGAGATGTGCATTTGGAAGTGCTCTCCCGTCTGATGGTCATTCTGATGGATGAAGATTTCCGTGCAAAGCTGTTAGCAGCCGAAAGCAAGGAAGCATTCTTGCAGGTCATTGACGAGATGGAACGGGAAAAATATCCGGATGAACCGCAGGAAGCCCCAAAAGCTGCACCGGAAGCAGATGGCAGAATCAAGGTGCTGGCAGTCACCGCTTGCCCGACCGGCATCGCCCATACTTATATGGCAGCGGAAGCCCTCGAAAAGGCAGGCAAGAAGCTGGGCATTTCGATTAAAGTCGAAACGAACGGTTCTGGCGGTGCAAAGAACATCCTCACCAAGGAAGAAATCGAACAGTGTGACGGTATCATTGTTGCAGCCGATAAGAATGTCGAAATGGCACGGTTTGACGGGAAAAAGGTCTGGAAGACCAAAGTTTCCGATGGTATTAAGATTCCGGAAGAACTGATTCAGAAGATTGAATCCGGAGATGTTCCGGTTTACCACCACGCAGGCGGAGCAGGCGAATCGCAGGATTCCGGCGACAACGAAAGCTTCGGCAGAAAGATGTATAAACACCTGATGAATGGCGTTTCCAATATGTTGCCGTTCACGATTGCCGGCGGTATTTTCATTGCAATTGCCTTTTTGATTGATACGATTGCCGGAGCACCGCAGGACAGCAATTTCGGAACGTATACCGCAGCAGCAGCTTTCTTCAAGACCATCGGCGGATATGCTTTCAACTTCATGGTGCCGATTCTGGCAGCCTATATCGGCAAATCCATTGCAGACCGCCCCGGCTTCTTAGTCGGTCTGGTCGGCGGTTATCTGGCAACCACAGGTTCAACCTTTGCAGCGATTAGCGGCGATGTGCCATCCGGTTTCTTGGGTGCGTTGCTGGCTGGTTTCGCTGGCGGTTTCCTGATGCTGGGTGTCGAAAAGCTCTGTGACCATATGCCAAAGGCTCTGAACGGCATCAAGCCGGTTCTGATTTATCCGCTGGTTGGATTGGGAATGATTGCCATTGTGATGTGTGCCGTCAATCCGTTCATGGGCATGATCAACACCGGACTTTCCGACCTGCTGAACAGCATGGGAAGTTCCAGCAAGATTCTGTTGGGTTGTGTGCTGGGCGGTATGATGTCGATTGATATGGGCGGCCCATTCAACAAGGCAGCGTATGTATTCGGTACGATGGCAATCGCCTCCGGCAGCTATGATATTATGGCAGCCGTTATGATTGGCGGTATGGTTCCGCCGATTGCAATCGCCCTCTCGACCACGTTCTTCAAGAATCGCTGGACAGAAGACGAACGGAAGAATGGTCCAGTCAACTATATCATGGGTCTGAGCTTCGTCACAGAAGGTGCAATCCCGTATGCAGCCGCAGACCCGCTGAGAGTCATTCCGGCTTGTGTGATTGGTGCTGCAACCGCTGGCGGTCTGTCCATGGCATTTGACTGCACCTTGATGGCACCGCACGGCGGTATCTTCGTATTTGCAGTAGTTGGCAACTGGCCGTTCTACCTGCTCTCTTTGGTGATCGGTTCTCTGGTCGGCATGCTGATGCTGGCAGTCCTCAAGAAGAAAAAAGTACCGGCAACCGCAGAATGATGAAAATTGTTATCCAAAAGAAAAGAATATTTGTTGACAAAAATGTGAAATCTGCTATAATTCAGACAGATTCCACACAAAATCCGAAAAAAAGGCGAACTTGCCTTCTAATAAAAAATGAGAAAATCAAAAGGAGCGATTTATTATGGTAAGCAAAACTGTAACCGTCATCAACGAACAGGGACTGCATATGCGTCCGGCAGGCATTCTGGCAAAGGCAGTTGCCGCACACAAAGATTGTAAAGTCACCCTGCACGCAAACGGCAAGACGATTGCTGCAAAGGCAGTGATGCAGATTATGGCAGCCTGCATGAAGAAGGGCTGTGAAGTGGAAATCGTCTGCGATGGTGCAAACGAACAAGCCGTTCTGGATGAGATTTCCAAACTGTTTGAAGACGGCTTCGGCGAATAATGCCAACGAAAAAATGAGATGCTCAACATGCAGGATGGACGGGAAACACGACATCCTGCATTGCATATCAAAAGGAAGTGTCAGCATGAAAGAATTTTGTTATACGATAAAAAATGCAGTCGGCGTGCACGCCAGACTCGCAGGAGCACTGGCAAGAATGGCAGAAAAATATGACAGCACCATTCTGATTGAAAAAGATGGCACAGCCGTCAACCTTGAAAAGCTGCTTGCTGTCATGAAGCTGAACATCCAGAATCAGGAAACCGTAAAAGTCACCATTGAGGGTTCGGACGAAGCAGCTGCATTGGAACAAATTCAGACTTTTTTTGAAGAGAATCTATAAGAATCGGACAGAAGGAGGAAGCACCCATGAATATTTGGCACGATATTGAACCAGAACGCATTTATCCAACAGATTTTACCGCAGTGGTAGAAATCTCCAAGGGCAGCAACATGAAATATGAACTGGATAAGAAAACCGGTATGCTGTCTTTGGACAGAGTGTTGTTTACTGCAACGTATTATCCCATGAATTACGGCTTTATTCCCAGAACATACGGCAACGACAACGACCCTTTGGACGTGCTGATTCTCTGTTCTGCTCCGATTCAGCCGATGACATTGGTTCGGTGTTATCCGATTGGGGTCATGACGATGGAAGATAGCGGAATGGGCGATGAAAAAATCATTGCGATTCCCTATAGCGACCCAACGTATATGAGTTACACCAGCGTTGACGAACTGCCGAAGCATATCTTTCAGGAACTGAAACATTTCTTTTCGGTGTATAAGCAGCTCGAAGGAAAAAAGACAGAAGTCAATGACATTGGAGGCCCGACAGAAGCCATTGCGATTATTCAAGAGGCAATGGACAGCTATCAGAAAAAGTTTGGTTCTGCTCAGAATAAGGAGGTGTGAAAGATGACTGTATTTTCAGGAAAAGGTGTTTATGGAGCGATTGCCATCGGAAAACTCTCCATTTTTAAGAAGAACGATACCACGATTAAGCGGATGCATGTAGAAGATACCGAGGCGGAAAAGGCAAGAGTCGAAGCTGCAAAGACGGCTGCCTGTGAACAGTTGCAGGCAATCTATGAAAAGGCATTGAAAGAAGTCGGCGAAACCAACGCACAGATTTTTGAGATTCACATGATGATGCTGGAAGATGAGGATTACAACGAAAGCATTGCCAACATCATTGAAACCCAGAAAGTCAATGCAGAATATGCCGTTGCTGTGACGGCGGACAACTTTGCAGAGATGTTTTCTTCCATGGACGATGCGTATATGCAGGCAAGAGCAACGGATGTGAAAGATATTTCCAACCGCATCATTGCGAACCTGACCGGAAACAGTTCCGGTGCAGCTGCATCCGAGGAAAGCATGATTATTTGTGCAGAAGACCTCGCCCCCAGTGAAACCGTTTCGCTGGATAAAGATAAAGTGCTGGCATTTGTCACTGCACATGGTTCTTCCAACTCGCACACGGCGATTCTTGCGAGAAACATGAATATTCCGGCAGTTATCGGCGTGGGCGATGCGTTCTTGCAGGCAATTCAAAACGGTATGGAAGCCATTGTAGACGGCTTTACGGGAGAAATTTTCGTAGACCCAGACGAAGAAACAAAGGCTCGGCTGCTCGAAAAGCAGCAAAAGGATTTGGAACAAAAACGCTTGCTGCAAGAACTCAAGGGCAAGAAAAACATCACCAAAGACGGTACAGAAATTCAGATTTATGCCAACATTGGCGGCGTTGACCATATCGGTGCAGTGCTGATGAACGATGCCGGCGGAATCGGGCTGTTCCGGAGCGAGTTCCTGTATCTCGAAAACAGCGATTACCCGACCGAAGAACAGCAGTTCTTAGCATACAAGCGAGTACTGGAAAGCATGGCTGGAAAGAAAGTCATCATCCGGACGCTGGACATCGGAGCAGATAAGCAGGTGGATTATTTCAACCTGAAAAAAGAAGATAATCCAGCAATGGGCTATCGGGCAATTCGGATTTGTCTGACCCGTCCGGACATCTTTAAGACGCAGCTGCGAGCCCTCTATCGGGCATCGGTTTATGGCAATCTGGGCATTATGTTCCCGATGATTACGAGCGTTTCCGAAGTGCAAAAGGTTCTGGAGATTTGCAAGACTGTTCGGGAAGAATTGCAGGCAGAGCAAATTCCATATGCTGAAAAGATTGAACTTGGTATTATGATTGAAACGCCAGCTGCTGCGATTATCAGCGACCAGCTTGCACCGCTGGTGGATTTCTTCAGCGTTGGAACGAATGATTTGACCCAGTATACCTTAGCGTGTGACCGGCAGAATCCAGATATTGAATCGTTCTGCGATACTCATCACGAAGCGATTTTACGCTTGATTGCATGGAGTGCGAAGAACGCCCATGAACACGGGGCATGGATTGGCATTTGCGGCGAACTGGCAGCAGATACGTCCTTGACAGAGCGGTTCTTGCGGATGGGAATTGATGAACTTTCCGTTTCGCCAACCTTTGTCTTAAAGGTACGGGATGCCGTGCGGAAGGTTGACTTGCGTACAAAAGAAAATTGAGAATCAGCACTCTGCTAAAAGCCGATTTTAGCAGGGTGTTTTTTATGTTCGGAGAAGTTATCCGGATACGAGCCGCAGGCAAAAGCGGTCGAGCTGGCTCAGCTCGGCGGAGAGGGATTGTTAAGGGGGACAAGCTGTCCCCCTTAACAGACGTATTGATGAGAGAAAAGAAAAATCGAAGAGCAGGAAGAAACTGCGGTTCGCCATTCTAAGAAACAAAAATAATTCCAGAAAACAGGAATCGGAGAGCGATTCATAGACAATTCGGACAACGCAGCCACCGGCGAACCGCACAGAGGCAAAAGAGCGGAGCGATTTTTGCCGGATGCGAAAGACCGTTTTCCCAAGAGCAGATTCTTCTTAGGAAAACCGCTTGCATCCGGTTCGGCAAGGCTGGGGCACATCCCCAGCTTGCCTTGGGAATCGCAATTGCCCCTGAAACCTTGTGTTCTCATTGCAACCTTCTGATTCTGATGGCAATTGCGATTCTTTGCGATTCTCTCTTAGATTTTTGTTTGCGATTTTCAATCCGATTTTATTTGCTTCGCAAATGTGGGCTGCTCGCCCACACCTCGCCAGCATTTTTGAAAAATTGCTGGATCAAAAAACTTTTCGTTTGCCTGCGGCTCGCAATTTTCCCCTCGTTGACAACTCCCCAAAAATCCGCTATAATAAGAAACGAATTTGATTCAGAAACCACAACAGAAAGGGCGAATCCCATGCAGTTTTTCAAAAAACATATGAAGCAACTCGGTACTATCGTCACGCTCTTGGCACTCTTTTTTGTCGTCTGGAAAATGGTGACGATGGACGTCGATTATGGAGCATTTGCAACCCCACGAGCCATGGTGATTTTGGTGCTGAGTATTCTTCTACAGGCACTGATTTTTTGTTACATGACCTTCCCGTGGCTGCACTTGGTGCGGATTTTATCCGGAAAGAAAATTTCCGGCAAACAGGCATTGCCCGTTTATACGAAAGCCAACCTCATGAAATACATCCCCGGCAATGTTTTTCAGTATGTTGCCCGCAACAAGCTTGCCAGCGAAGCTAACATCAGCCATGTGGATGTTGCTCTGGCAACTGTGCTGGATATTGGAATGAGTATGCTTGCCCCGTTTCTCATCTCGCTATTGTTGATGCGGCGGCAGATTTTCACGGTTCTGGCAGCCTATCAGAAAACCTTTTTGCTGGTTCTGCTCATCGGCATTGCAGCAGTCTGTTTGTTTCTTATATTGGTTCGCTGGAAGTTTCGGGACAAGCTGCACGCTTACTTTGAAAAGTATCGCCGTCTTTTGCGGAAAAAAACACTCGGACAACTGGCACTGGCATTTCTGCTCTACCTGCTGCAAAGCGTTCTGTGTGTGGGCTTGTATGCCTTGCCGTTGCTGGGCGTGGTGAGCGTTCCGGCAGAAAAAATTCCGCAGTTTTTAGGGGCATATCTGTTCTCTTGGATTGTGGGCTTTATTACGCCCGGCTCTCCGGGAGGAATTGGCATTCGGGAAGCCGTGATGATGCTGATTTGCGGCACGTTTTTGGATACGCCGTCCATTGTCCTGTATGCGGTCATGATGCGGCTGGCATCCACTTGTGCGGATGTTGTCGCCTTTGGAATCGGGGCAGGCTATCAGCGAATCCAGCAGAAAAAGGCAAGGTGAACGGGTATGTATCGAATTTTCATTGTGGAAGATGATAGCACCATGGCAGCAGTGATGAAAAAGCAAATCGAATCCTGGGGGCATTCTGTCCATGTGGCAACGCAGTTTTCCGATATTCTGTCGGAGTTTACCGCTTATGACCCGCATATGGTGTTGATGGATGTGATGCTGCCGTTTTTCAATGGCTATCACTGGTGCAGCGAGATTCGGAAAATCTCCAATGTTCCTGTGATGTTCATTTCCTCTGTTTCGGATAATATGAATATTGTCATGGCAATGAACATGGGCGGAGATGATTTCATTGCAAAGCCGGTGGATTTAACCGTCATGATGGCAAAGATACAGGCAATGCTCCGGAGAACGTACGATATGGGCGGAAAGATTCCGGTGCTGGAGCATCAGGGGGCAGTCTTGAATCTGAACGATGCCGTTTTGACGTATCAGGGCAAGCAACTCGAACTGACAAAAAACGAGTTTCGGATTTTGCAGACGCTGTTAGAGCAGAAAGGCAAAATTGTCAGTCGGGAAACGCTGATGATGAAGTTATGGCAGGTGGATTCCTACGTGGAGGAGAACACCTTGACTGTGAACGTGACCCGTCTGCGGAAAAAGCTGGAGCAAATCGGCTTGGGCGGATGGATTCGGACGAAAGTCGGCAGCGGATACTTGATTGAATAACACAAAAAATCGGAATGGGCAGACATACCATTCCGATTTTTTCCAATTTTTCAGCTTGAAAGGAGCATACAATATGCAGCACAAGAAACGGGCACGCATCCTGCTACAGTTTTTCTGGGAACAGCGAATGGTCGGGTTGTTTTTGGTTTTGGCAATTTCGATTTTTGCACTGGTCTTTTCCATGTATGATATAAAGTTAGAGGCGATTCTCTACGCATCGATGCTCTGCTTGACAGCAGGTTTGCTGTTTGAGGGGGTGCATCTGATATCTTATCTTCGCCGACATACAGAACAGCAGAAACGCTTGCAGGGGCTGCCGTTTTTCTATTCGGAACTGCCGTCGCCTTGCACGCTTGCCGAGCAGGACTTGCAAGAGATGGTGCAGAAACTGGGGGAGCAATACACCGCCGTTACTACTGATTGGCAGCGACAGCAAAAAGAGAGTCTGGACTATTACAGTGCATGGGTGCATCAAATCAAAACACCGATTTCCAGCATGAAAATGATTTTGCAGCAGGAGGACACCGAGGAAAACCATCTACTTTCGGCGGAGCTGTTCCGGATTGAACAGTATACCGAGATGGCATTGCAATATTTGCGGCTGGACAGCAAGACAAATGATTTTGTCTTTCAGCAGTACGATTTAGACAGCATCATCCGGCAAGCCATCCGAAAATATGCACCGCAGTTTATTCTGCGGAAAATCCGGCTCATCTACGAACCCGTTTCCATGACGATTTTGACGGATGAAAAATGGATGCTGTTTCTGCTGGAGCAGCTGCTCTCGAATGCCATCAAGTATACACCGCATGGCAGCGTGACCATCTCCGTGACACCGGAAAAAGTCTTGCAGGTTGCTGATACCGGCATTGGCATTGCACCGGAAGACTTGCCCCGCATTTTTGAAAAGGGCTTTACCGGATACAACGGCAGAGCTGATAAAAAGTCAACGGGTTTAGGGCTGTATCTGTGCCAGCAGGCAGCGAAAAAGATATCTGTTTCGCTTTCGGTCACATCTGAGGTCGGGAAAGGGTCGGTCTTTTCTGTGCATCTCGATATTCCACCCTTGCAAGTAGAATAAAACTTGATTCAGATAAAGCAACTTGAAAGCGTTTTCGTTCATCCGACAGGCAGTGAATCCATTTGGCAAAGTTGGAACGAGTCCGTTTTTCCGCCTATCTTGCCATTCCATCCTTGCAGGCAGAATGAAATCTTTACTCAGAGGGCAGCGAAAGCATTTTCGTTCATCTGGCAGGCAGTGAATCCGCTCGGCAAAGTTGGAACGAGTCCGTTTTTTCATGCATCTTATTATTCCACCCTTGCAAGTAGAATAAAACCTTATTTAGATAGAGCAGCCTGAAAGCGTTCCAGAATCTGGCATTCCAGTTCATCCGGCAGGCAAAGGCTATGATTTCGCCCTGTGCCAAGGGCAATGTCTGGCTTGATGATTTCGCCGTGAAAGTCAGAACCGCAGGTGCAGAACAAGCCATGCTGGGCGGCAACCGCTGCATACCACGCCATTTCTTCCGGAGAATGCGTGCTGTAATAGGCTTCGATGCCCCACAAGCCAGCCTCGTAGAGCGTGGACAGCAGCTGTAAAAAATCCGGCTGCGAGAGGTTCAGCTTAGCCGGATGGGCGAGAACCGCAATGCCGCCGGCTGCCTGAATCAGGTGAATGCTTTCCACAGCGGTTGGTTTGGGACGCTCTACTTTTTCCAGAAATTCCGGTGTGCCCAGATAGCGGTCAAACGCTTCGGAAACGCTGGACACATAGCCCTTTAAAAGCATGGTTTTTGCAAAATGCGGTCTGCCTGTGGTGCAGCCATTGTTGGCAGCAGCGACTTCTTCGATGGTAACGGGAACACCTTTTTCCGCCAAAAATGATAGCATCCGTTCCCGTCTGCCCTGCCGGAGCGTGCGGTTGCGAGTGATATAGGCTTGCAGGTCTGCGTTTTCGCCATCAATGCCGTATCCCAAAATATGCAGCTGCGGATTTTCTTTTGCACTGATTTCAATGCCGGGGAAAATTTGCAGCTGCGGAAATGCTTTGGCAGCCTGCTTGCCCCGTGCAATGCCGGAAACTGCATCGTGGTCAGTGATTGCCAGAGCACAGATTCCAGCAGCAGCGGCTTTCTGTACCAGTTCTTCCGGCGTGTATTGTCCGTCCGAGCAGGTGGTATGGGTGTGGAAATCAATTCGCATCGTGGAAACTCCTTTCTGATAAAAAAAGAAAAAAGGACAGAATAATGCCCTTTTTTCATGGTTATGTGGTCAGTAAATTTGCAAATGCTTCGGTTTCTGTGTAGGTGTCTGTGTGGCAGAGAAACAGCACTTGCTGATAGTCTGCAGCAGCTGGAAGCGTTGTGCTGTGGTGCAAGTCAATCAGATAGATGGTTTCATAGTGCTGTGCCAAGAAGGGAATCATGCAGTCTGCCCACTCATCCTTGATGACCAGCAATTTCTTCCCGTTCTGGACGTTGGTGGTTACAACTTGCAGCGGAGCAGGTTCTCCCAGATAAAATTGATAGGGGTTATCCGTCTGCAAGGCATCGGCATCATAGAGCGAATCACGTTCTTTTTTCGAGTTGTCTTGCAGCGTAGTTGTAACCGTGCAGGTAAGCGGATTGCTGTTGTTTTCATAGACATCAATCAAATCTGGCATAACAGCATCCGTCTGTGTTGCCTGATACAACGCCCCTCTTGCATCGCTTTTTACATGGGAAACGGTGTAATGGTCGTATGAAATCGGCACAAAGCCCAGCTTTTGAATGACACTGCGATAAACGCTATATGCCCCGTAACTTGTCCAGTAGGGAAATGTGCGGTAATAGATATAGTCGTTGGACTCTGCCTCCAGAATATAATAGGCATCTGTTTTTCGGATATGCAGGTCAATGGCGTTGTAGAACTGCTTGATGGCAGGTTTTTGCTCCACATAGGGCATACCATCCGGAAAGGCATCGCTGTAAAAAGAAGCAGCGTCTGGAATGGCAGTCACGCAGATGGGGAGTTCTGTTTCCTGATAAAATTGATTGATGATGTCGGCGGTGTCGGAGAGTGCCGTTTCAGAGAGTGGCTGCGGCAGGGCATACAATGCCGTTTCCCCGATGTAAACGCCGTTTCGCTGGCGGTTGCCCAGCTGCATTTGTAGGGCAGTATACCACTTCTGGACAAACGTGGGTTGCGAGCTGGTTTTCAGGGAGGCAGTCAAGGGATGTTCGAGCATATTTTTTCCGCAAAGCAGCATCATGCCGACAAAACAGGGCAGCAGCAGCCAAAAAGACAGTCGATTTTTCTTCATGAGCACGCCTCCTTTCAAACGATTCAAGAAACAGTTACCAACGGAAAAACAGTGGCGGAATGGCATTGCTTGCCATTGTAAGTACACTCAGCCCTAAAAAGAGCACATCGCCCACGGGAACAATAATCGTCGGAATCCAAGCAGTCAGCGTTCGCTTTTTCAACCACTTCTGAATGGAACGATGCCAGCCACTTGTACAGAATCCGGCAATCAGCAGCAACAGCAAGCTGCTTTGTAGGAAATACAGGTCTTGATAGCTGACCGCATCTTTGCTCAGTCCAAGCAAGTTGCCCCATGTTTGAACGGCTTCGGTCAGGGTGTCCGAGCAGAACAAACTCCATGCAAACACGCTGCAAATAATGGATAAGAACCAATGAATTGCTGTTGGAAATTTCCACTTTCTCTGGACATCCTCGAACCATGCCAGAATTACACCAATCAGCAGACCGCCAAGGAATCCGGTCAGCGTTCCCCGACAAAACCAGCCCAGAACACTATAGGTGAATAGCATTTGCAGCCAAAGAGATGCCGCTGTTTGTTTTGGAGAAGAAAACGCACGGGAAAACCAACGCAGAACGGTTCGATTCCAGTTCTGGAGAAAGACAGAAAGCTGCTTGTTCCAGAGCGGAAGGCGGCTGCTCTTTGGCAGGGCGTAGCCATAGCAGGCAGCAATGCCCCTTGCCATATCGGTATATCCGGTGAGTTGAAAATAGACATACAGGAAGAAGAGCAGCTGATACAGCCACGAGAAAAAGAGTGTGTTGTGTTCCTTGCTGGCAGCCTGCATTTGTTGAATAATCAAGTAAAACTGTCCGCTGAGCAGCACAGCTTTTGCCAATCCGCAGACCAGTTGATGCAAGCCGTTTCCCATCTGTTCCACCTGACAGCGGCGGGCTGGCTGGATGCGGTGAAACGTGGAAACGGAGCAATAAGGGCCAAATAAAAGTTTGGGATAGAAACAGAAATAAAATGCAAAGGAACTGCGATGCCGTTCCGGCAGAATCGCACGCCGGAAAATCAGATGCACATAGGAAATGCTTTGCAGTGCCAGAATCGAAATGCCGATTGGATAGAGTGCCATCCCGAACAAGTGTCCTTCATGCGGCGGTCGGAGAACGAACAGAGCAACGATATAGATGGCATCGTGAAACAGCAACAGCAGCCGAGCCGGAAGGGTTCGGGGCGAGAGATGGGCAAGCAGCCGGCTGAACAGACCCGTCAGGAAAATCAACCCGAAGAAGAGCAGGCTGCATTCTGCCTGCCAGAGCACCAGAAACAGAATACTTGTGCCGAGCAGAATGGGTTTCTTCCAACGCTGCGGAACACAGTGATAGAGGAGTAGCGAAAGAGGGAAAAGCACAAATAAAAATCGGAAATTCAGAAACAATCCTGCACCTCCTTGTGAAACAAAATCAGAACTAGCATGAATCTTGCTGTCATTCTGTCAGCTGTTCCATCATCTGAAAAAATGCGTCTTTGGTATACATGGTGTTGAGGACTTCGAGCAGGGATGTGGTAGACATCCGAGCCGGCAGAGCCAATTGTTTCTGCAAGGCTCTGCGGCGGTCGCTGCTGTCTGCCTGTCCGTTTAGTCCGACCGTGTAAAGGTCATAGGCAGTAATCTGTTCTTCCGGATTTTTCGGAGCGGCTTCTTCCGCCAGAACTCCAGCCCGTTCGAGGGCTGCCAGCAGCAATTCTTTTCGGATGCCTTCCACGCCGAGTTTGCCCTCTGCGGAGGGTTTTTCTTTGCGGTGTTCTTTTCCATAGACATCCGGCGTGTAGACCTGATAGACCGTGCCCTGTTGAATTGCCCCCTTGAGGTAGTTCCGAATCTGAAACCCTGCCCGGTCGGCATCGGTCATGAGAATCACGCCCGTGGTACGGGCATAGTAGCGAATCAAGTCCAGCTGTTCCGGATTTTTATAGATTTGAAAGCCATTGGTCACCAAGATGACGGCATCCACAATGGAAGAGAGTTTGATTTTGTCATATTTTCCCTCCACCACAATGGCTTGTTTGATATGAATCATAGGGAATCCTCCTGTTTTTCCGGCATGGTCAACATCTTGACAATTGCCGTTTCGATGGCAGTCCGTTCCGGAATGGCAGTGCTGTTGCAGGTCTGTTCCAAGTCCCTGAGAATTGCAAGGCATGCCCGAATGCGAGCGATGGGAATCCGGCTGCAATCCCGATAGGCATTCCGCACCTGAAAGTCAAAGCGGTAGCCGAAATCCTGCTTCATGTCTACCTGTGGGATGTGATTGCGAACGGCAGCAGCTGCCCGATATAAATCCAAAAAGGCGGAGTTGAGAGCCGCCAGCAGCACCGGACGTTCCACCCGCATGGTGAACAGCTGCTCGAGTGCCTGCATGGCAGCGGTTGCACGCTGCTGAACGACTGCTCCGGCGAGGGAGAAAGTTGTAGCGGAAACGGTCGGCAATACCAAATCCTGAATCATCTCTCTGGTAATCGTTCCGCCGTCTGCACAGGCACAGAGTTTCTCCAGTTCGGAACGCAGCAAGAGCGTATCCCCGTTGCAGCGGCTGACGATTTCTTCCGCATCGGATTCGGCGAGGGTGCAGCCGGCTTGTTTTGCCTGACTGCAAAGCTGTCGTACGAGTTCGGAAAGACTGGCAGGAACGGCTTCACAGACCGTTCCATGTTTGGCAATCCAGTCAATCAGCTTTTTATTTTTTCCGGAAACGCTGCGTCTGCCGTCTTTAACGTCGAATCCGGTAATTTGAAAGATGAGAACGGTTACGCCGGAGATGGTTTTCAACAGTTCCATCAGCTGTTGAAAAGCAGGTTCTCGCAGGCTCTCAGCATTCAAATCGTGGATGAGAATGCAGTTATACGGGGCGAACAGCGAGAACATCTGTGCAGCGTCCTCTAGTTCCCGTAAATCGAGTTTTTTGCCGTCTAATTTTGTCAGAGCGGATTCCGGCTGTTGGTTGGTTGCAACCTGAACCAGCTGGTCGGTCAGTTCTGCAACCTGCACCAAATCCGCACCATATAAATAATAGAAATTTTGCAGCGGTTCTTTTCGCAGAGCCGTGCGGAACGCTTTTGCGGTCTGAACTGCCATGGCATTCCCTCCTTTTTATAGGGCTTTCGCCCGAATTTGCCCCTGCGGAGAAAGAGCAATTTGTATATCATCGCTTTGCAGCAGGGCAGCCAATTCCGTGCCCCGTTGCTCCGTCAGCATCCATTCCTGATGTACAGATAGCAAAGTAAAATCTGCCTGTTGAGCCTCCCGAATGGCGGTATCATATGCCTTGAGCGAAACCGTAATGGTTCGTCCGGCACAAGTTACTTGCAAGGCGGATGAATCCCACACAATTTCGTAGGCGTTTCGGGTGTTGGCGGACATCATGAATTGTTTACCGAACAGGAATCTTTATAATGCTTTCGCCCGAATTTGCCCCTGTGGCGAAAGAGCAACTTGTATATCATCGCTTTGCAGCAGAACAGCCAATTCCGTGCCCCGTTGCTCCGTTAGCATCCACTTCTGATGTACAGATAGCAAAGTAAAATCTGCCTGTTGAGCCTCTCGAATGGCGGTGTCATATGCTTTGAGCGAAACCGTAATGGTTCGTCCGGCACAAGTCACTTGCAGGGCGGATGAATCCCACACAATTTCATAGGCGTTTCGGGTGTTGGCGGACATCATGAATTGTTTACCGAACAGGAATCTTTATAATGCTTTCGCCCGAATTTGCCCCTGCGGAGAAAGAGCAATTTGTATATCATCGCTTTGCAGCAGGGCAGCCAATTCCGTGCCCCGTTGCTCCGTCAGCATCCACTCTTGATGAACAGCCAGCAAAGTAAAATCTGCCTGTTGAGCCTCCCGAATGGCGGTATCATATGCCTTGAGCGAAACCGTAATGGTTCGTCCGGCACAAGTCACTTGCAAGGCGGATGAATCCCACACAATTTCATAGGCGTTTCGGGTGTTGGCAGACACCTTGAACCGTTCTGCCTGCTGGGGATGCTGACCGCAAACGGTATCCTCATCCCGACAAAAGCGACCCGTTGGAATCAGAACTGCCGAACAGGAAACAGAAGAAAGCGTTGTATCATAAGCTGCTTCCATCTGCGGTACATTCTGGAGCAGGAACAGCGTTTCTATGTGCGAAATGCCATGCTTTTGCAAGTAGGTCTGTACATACTGCGGATTTTTTGCGTGTCCGGTAAGGTCGAACACATCCACCATGTTTCCGTACTGAACAATCACAACCGCCTCGGCACGCCTGCCAAGCACAGAGAGAAACAGCGTGTTTCGCTGGAGTCCGAGCATACCAACTTGTACCACAGTCAAAACGGCAAGCTGTCCGCAGAGCAGACCGCACAGCAGCTTTTTTCGTGGCAGATAGCACCAAATCAAAAAGACGACCAGCGACAGTCCCAGCAGCAGCATCGGGAAGGTTTTCCCCGAATTGGAGAACCGCAGCGGAAAAGATTTCTCCAGCCAAAGCACAGCTTTCGTCACCCATTCACAACAGACCATTGCCATTCCGGCAAAAAAGGTTGCCAGCACACCGCCTGTGAGAACGGTCAGAACCGTGCAGATTAAAATCAGCGAGCAGAACGGCATGAGAAAGACATTGGTCAGCGGAGAAAGCAGGGAGGTTTCCGAGAAGAACCAGCTGCTGACAGGCAGCGTGCAGCAGAAAACCAGTGCCATCGAGAGAATCTGTTTTCCCAGCCGTCCGAAGATGGTCTTTGGATGCAGGGGACGGGTGAGATAGGGAGCGAACACGCCCACACCAAACGTACCGCTGACCGATAGCAGAAACGAAACATCCCGAATCAAATAGGGCTGCGGAAGAGCCAGCACCAGAAATGCAATGGCAAGAGCGTTGCCTGTACTGGATTTGCGGTAGAAAATCGTTCCGCTCTGAGCCAGCAAGACCATCAGCCCTGCACGCAAAATGGAAATGGGAGATTCCGTCAGCAACGCAAACAACTCAATCAATCCGCCTGTGAGCAGCAGCCGTAGAAAGCGAGTCAGCCGGTATCTGCCAAGATACGCCAGCGGCATTAGAAGAATGACCATGTGAAATCCGGAAACAGAAAGCACATGCCCGATGCCACTTCTTAAAAATGCCTGTTTGATTTGGTCGTTGAGGAGCTGCTTTTGTCCGAACAGCATTGCAATCATGATGCTGCCGTCAGTCGTTCCGGCGAAGTGGAGAATCTTTTTCTGAAGCCGTTCCCGCAGCTGTTCTATGGAGCGGTGCAGTGGGTAACCTGCCGTTGGCGTATGCGTTACCGCCACATCGGAACTTGTTTGCAGAAAAATCGACTTTGCCTTGTAATATGCCGTCCCGTCAAATAAATAGTTGGAACTGGGAATTTCCATCGTGCCGGATAGGGTTAGGATGTCCCCATAGTTGCAGCCGTAGTCATTGGTATAACAGAGAATGGTAGCCGACGTTCCATCCGGAAACGTGCCGTTTACCTGATAGCTTGCCTTGTCATTGTTGAAAATGGTTTGATGCGTGACAATTCCGGTGAAGGTGGTTTCCTGTCCGGCGTAGGAAATCACAGGGTCATAGACCAATTTGGTATAGCCATAATACCAGCTGCCGCTGAGGGTAAATGCTGCAAGCAGTACGATGACGGCACAGCGAGAGAGTCGGTGCTTTCCATACAGCAGCCAGAGAAATCCGCCAACGAACAGCAAGCCGCACCAGAAAAACCGCAATGGAAAAGAAGAAGCAAAAAATAGTCCTGCTGCGGCTGCAACACTCAGGTATCCCATTTTTTGCTTCATTTTCTTTTTATTGGTCGAAATCATTCCACCTCGAAGAGGGGCAGCGGTGCTAATGCAATGATGTCTGGACGGTCGATGGCATCGCCTTCCGCCAGAACGGTTGCCTTTCCGGCAACAATACCGCCAGCTTCACGGGTGAGGACTTCGAGGGCGGCAATGGATTCTCCGGTGCTGATGACATCATCTACTAGGAGAATACGTTTGCCCTGAAACCATGCTGCTTTTTCGCCGTCCAGATACAAGGTCTGCGGAGCAGCAGTTGTAATGGAATGGACAGAAACAGAAATGCAGTCGGTCATATAACCCTTGATGGATTTTCTGGCAACGACATACGGCTTTCCAGTCTGTCGGGAGAGTTCATAGGCAAGCGGAATGCCTTTGGATTCTGCGGTCATGATGTAATCATAGTTGCAGTCCGCACATTTTTCCGCCAGTTCTTTGGCACAAGCCACGGTCAATTCCACATCGGAAAAGAGAATAAATGCAGCGATTTCCAACTTGTCGGAAATGCGGCAGCGTTTCAGCTTGCGGGTCAGTCCGGCAACTTGTAAGGTATAATATTCTGCCATAGGTTGAAAGACTCCTTTCTAATTCAAAGACCATCGAGTTTTTCAGAGGGAAACATGATTCTGCAACTGGGCAAGAAAATCCTCTGCACCAAGGTAAAGTTCTTTTTCCAGCCGAAGATTTCCTTGTTTGGTGCGGAGCAGAAAACTGTCTTCTTTGCATGCAATGGCTTCCACGTCTGCGAACGAATAGGTCTGTGGTTTCCGGAACAGCGTCCGAACCGTAAAGCCGGTTTCGTCATAGGTGATTTGAAACCGTTTGGTATACAGGAACAGAAATACAGCCGTCAGCAGAAAGGCAGCTGCCAGCACAACAAACAAGGGACTTTGGTCTTCTGTTTTGGCGAATCGTTTCAGAGCCAGAAAAAAGATGCCCACCACCAAAGCGACTCCTGTAAAGATGGAAAACGATTTGGAGGGTTTCACAATGCCATGTGCAATGGTTGCAGATTCAGCAGATTTGAAATGTCCCATCGGGAGATTCCTTTCTAAGGGTGAGAACAAGGCGAGGGAACTGCTTTCCAAAAACCAGTTCCCATCGTTGCCCCTGTGTGATGATTATTCCGCTGCCTGAACAGATTCCTTGCCCCAGCCCATCTTGACACCAGCTAGCATATGGAAATGCAGGTGGTGAACAGTCTGACCGGCATTTTCTCCGCAGTTGGTAATGATGCGGAATCCGTCAGAGATGCCTTCCTTTGCTGCAATCTGGGCAGCCACTTCATAGATGTGAGCGACCACACCGGAATTTTCCGGTGTAATGTCGGCTGCACAAGCAATGTGCTGCTTCGGAATCAGCAGATAGTGAATCGGTGCAATTGGTGCAATGTCCTTGAAGACATAGACCGTATCATCTTCATAAACCTTTGTGCTTGGAATTTTTCCAGCAGCAATGCTGCAAAACAGACAATCTTCCATGTTTTAACCCTCCGAAATCAAGTTGCGAATAATGTTTTCTGCTGCCATGAGGGCTTCGTCAATCATATAAGTCTGACCAACACCAGCCATTGCCTGTTCTGCCTTACCGCCGCCCTTGCCGCCGGTATAAGCAGCAACACGCTGAACGATTTGACCAGCATGTGCACCATGTGCAATGGCTGCCTTGGAGCAAGCACAGAGCAGGCTGCCCTTACCATCCTGAACACCAGCCAGTACGGCAATGTATGGTTCATCCATAGCCTTGATGCGGTCGCCCATCTTCCGGAGCATCTGCGGATTTACGCCGTTGAGCATGGCAGAAATCACTTTCACGCCCTTTACTTCATTGACGTTGTTGAAGGCAGCTTCAATCTGTGCATCGGAAATCTTCTGGTTCAGGGATTCGAGTGCACGGTCTTTTTCTTTCAGTTCTGCCATAACGCTGGTGCAGCGTTCTGCCAGTTCGGAAACATTGCCCAGTTTCAGAGCCTGTGCAGCCTGCTGCATTTCGAGCTGTGCAGCATCCAGCAGACGAAGAACGCCTGTACCCGTAACAGCTTCGATTCGGCGAACACCCGATGCAACGGAGTTTTCCGAAACGATGCGGAACAAGCCCAGCTTTGCGGTGTTATCAACGTGCGTACCGCCGCAGAATTCAACGGAGAAATCCGAAACGCTGACAACCCGAACAACATCGCCGTACTTTTCGCCGAAGAGTGCCATCGCACCCCGTTTTCTTGCCTCTGCAATCGGCAGGGATTCGGTCACAACCGGAATGGCTGCCAGAATCTTTTCGTTGACCAGCTGTTCGACTTTTTGAATTTCTTCCTTGGTCATAGCAGAGAAGTGTGAGAAATCGAACCGGCAGGACTGCGGGGTTACCAGCTGACCAGCCTGATGAACGTGGTCGCCCAGAACTTCCCGCAGAGCAGCCTGCAACAGGTGAGCAGCGGTGTGATTCCGCATGGTTGCACGGCGAACCTCTTCTGCGACAGCAGCCGTTACAACGTCACAAACGTGCAAATCGCCGTCTTCCACGGTTGCGATGTGCAGGTAATGGCCATCTTCATTCTTGCTGGTGCTGCTGACGGTTGCGGTGCAAGATGCGGTTGAAATTGTACCACAGTCGCCAACCTGTCCGCCGCTTTCTGCATAGAACGGGGTCTTGTCCAGAACGATGACAACAGTGTCGCCCTCGACAGCAACATCCACGGCATCCTGTTCCTTATAAATCGCAATGATTTTTGCATCGGTTTCAGTGAGGTGTTCATAGCCTGTGAATACCGTCTTTTCTCCGGCAATGCGGATGCTGTTGCCAGCCCAGGAAGAGCCAGCCTTTGCGAGGTGGTCAGCCTGTGATTTTTCCCGCTGTGCCTTTACCAGAGCATCAAAGCCCTCCCGGTCAACAGAAACGCCCTGTTCTGCAGCGATTTCCATCGTCAAATCAATCGGGAATCCGTAGGTATCGCTCAGCTTGAAGGCATCTTCGCCGGAGATTTCCTTCTGGTCAATCTGGTCGAGAATCTGATTCAGCATTGCCATGCCGTTATCAACAGTCTTTGCAAAGGTTTCTTCTTCCACCTGTACAATCTTGCGGATGTACGCTTTCTTTTCTTCCAGTTCCGGATAAGCCACCCGATTTTCTGCAATGACGGTATCGCAAACTTCATACAGGAACGGCTTTTCGATGCCAATCAATCTGCCGTACCGAGCAGCACGCCGCAGCAATCTCCGCAATACATAGCCTCTGCCAGCGTTGGACGGCATAACACCATCGCCAATCATAAAGGTGGTGCTGCGGATGTGGTCGGTGATGACACGCAGAGCCACATCTGTCTTGTCATCGGTATGGTAAGCAACGTTTGCAATCTTGCAGACATGCTTCATGATGTTCTGAACGGTGTCAACTTCAAAGAGGTTGTCCACGCCCTGCATGATGCAAGCCAGACGTTCCAGACCCATACCGGTATCAATGTTCTTGTGTTCCATTTCGGTGTAGTGTCCGTTGCCGTCGCTGTTGAACTGGCTGAATACCAAGTTCCAGACTTCGACATAACGGTCGCAGTCACAGCCAACGCCGCAAGTTGGCTTTCCGCAGCCCTTTTCTTCGCCACGGTCGAAATAGATTTCCGAACACGGACCACATGGGCCAGAGCCGTGTTCCCAGAAGTTATCTTCTCTGCCCAGCCGCTTCATGTGAGATGGTTCGACACCGATGTGCTTGGTCCAGAGGTCATATGCTTCATCATCGTTTTCAAAGACAGAAACATACAGCTTATCGACTGGCATTTCCAGTTCTTTGGTGAAGAATTCCCATGCCCATTCGATTGCCTGCTTTTTGAAGTAGTCGCCGAAAGAGAAGTTGCCCAGCATTTCAAAATACGTGCCGTGACGGGCAGTCTGTCCAACCCGTTCGATATCCGGTGTCCGGATGCACTTCTGACAGGTGGTGACCCGTACATTCGGCGGAACAGCCTGTCCCAGGAAGTACTTTTTCAGCGGTGCCATACCGGAGTTGATGAGCAGCAAGCTCTTGTCGCCCTGCGGAATCAGGGAAAAGCTTGGCAGTCGGGTATGGTTCTTGCTTTCAAAGAAAGAAAGGTATTTTTCTCTCAGTTCGTTTAATCCTTGCCATTTCATGGTGAAAATGCTCCTTTTTGATTGGTCAATTTTGGATTTTCACAGAAAAAAGCCCTCGCCGCCAAATGGGACGAAGGCATTCGTGTTACCACCCAAGTTCAAATGCAGTCTGTACCTGCATTCCTCGTTGTTCTTTAACGCAGAACATACGTTTCCGTTTCCGGAAACAGCTCCGGAGTAGCACCCGTTTCTTCGCTGCATACATTCCACCAGCAGTATGCTCTCTGTGGGGCGAAGGGAGGACGGTCAGTTCCATCGTTGCCATATAGGAGTAGTATAACAGATTTTTTGCGACTTGTCAACGCTTTTTTACAAAAAATGGGGGAAAAAGATTGTAACCAGACGGGTTTTGTCGATTTGTTCCGGGAACTGGAAATTTTCGAACAGACCGCTTGAAAACCAAGAAAAATTATGGTATAATAACAGGGCACAGAAAACAGGTGTCCCGTCTTTGGAAAAAGAATCGGATATCCGGTTGAATTTTCAATCGTTGTGTGGTATAATGAAAAACGGCAGAATCGACAACAGGAAGGAACGAAGAACCATGGAACTTGCAGCAGCCAAAAAACGGATTGCGGAGCTTTCCAAAGAATTGGAAGCCCATAATTATCGGTATTATGTATTGAATGACCCGACCGTTTCGGATTTTTCTTATGATGAGATGATGCGGGAGCTGCGGGAACTGGAAGCAGCGTTTCCCTCATTGCAGCTGCCGACCTCGCCGACCCAACGGGTAGGCGGTGTGGCATCCAGTACCTTTGAAAAGGTGCAGCATGCCGTCCAGATGATGAGCTTGCAGGATGTCTTTTCGTTTGCAGAAGTATCGGCGTTTCTGACTCGCTGCAAAGAGCAGTTTTCCGACCCGAAATTTGTGGTAGAACCAAAAATTGACGGGCTTTCTGTTTCGCTGGAATATACCAACGGCATTTTCACCCGTGGCTCGACCCGTGGTGACGGGTTTGTCGGGGAAGATGTCACCGAAAACCTAAAAACGATTCGTTCGATTCCGCTGCACTTGGAAGATGCTCCGGCATTTTTAGAAGTGCGTGGAGAAGTTTACATGCCGAGAGAGCGGTTTTTGTCGCTGACGGAAGAGCAGGAACAGAACGGGGAAACGCCGTTCAAGAACCCACGAAATGCCGCTTCTGGTTCGTTGCGGCAGAAAGATGCGTCTGTGACGGCGAAGCGTGGCTTGGATATCCTGATTTTCAACGTCCAGCAGATTGACGGCGAAACGCTGACCACGCATCGGCAGTCTTTGGACTACCTGCGGCAGCTGGGCATGAAAACCGTACAGGCGACCGAACCGCTTACAACAGAATCGGAAGTTCTGGATGCCCTGCAGGCAGTCGGATCAGAACGAACCGACTTGCCCTATGACATTGACGGCGTTGTGGTCAAGGTCAATGACTTTGCACAGCGGGAAGAGATGGGAGCGACGGCAAAAGTGCCGAAGTGGGCAGTTGCCTATAAATTCCCGCCGGAAGAAAAAGAAACCAAGCTATTAGAAATTCTCAACAGCGTTGGCAGAACGGGCGTCATCACGCCAGTTGCCGTATTTGAACCGATTCGGCTGGCAGGCACAGACGTTTCCCGTGCGACGCTGCACAATCAGGATTTCATCACAGAAAAGGGCATTTGTCTGGGCGATACGATTATTGTGCGGAAAGCCGGAGAAATCATTCCGGAAGTGGTTCGCTCCGCCTCGCATTTGCCGGATGCTGTGCCGTATGAAATGCCGGAAGTCTGTCCGGTCTGCGGAACAAAAGCCGTTCGGGATGCGGAAGAAAGTGCTCTCCGCTGCCCGAATCCGGATTGTCCAGCACAGCTGCTGAAGCGGATGATTCACTTTGCCTCGAAAGATGCGATGAACATTGAAGGGCTGGGGGCACAGAATGTGCTTGCCCTCCAGACAGCCGGTTATCTGCACTCGGTTGCAGATTTATATAGATTGACCAAGGAACAGTTGCTGCAATTGGATCGGTTTGCGGAGAAATCCGCAGAAAACCTCTTGCAGGCAATTGCAAAATCCAAGCAAAATCCGCTGCCCCGTCTGATTTTCGGGCTGGGCATTCGCAACATCGGCTTGCAGGCAGCCAAGTTATTGTGTGATGCGTTCCCGTCCATGGATGCCATCATGCAGGCGACTGCAGAACAGATTGCGGAAATCGAAGGATTTGGAATGGTTATGGCGGAAAGTGTCGTGGCGGCTTTTCGAGAACCGCATATGCAACATCTGATTGCAGAGCTGCAAGCGTACGGCGTTCAGATGCAGCATACCAAAGCGGTGCAGACTGACCAGCGGTTTGCAAATCAGACCTTTGTCCTGACGGGCACGCTGCCAACGATGAAACGTGCCGAAGCAAAGGCATTGATTGAGCAGTTCGGCGGAAAAGTCAGCGGCAGCGTTTCCAAAAAGACCGCCTATGTGGTTGCCGGAGCAGAAGCCGGCAGTAAGTTGCAAAAAGCAGAGGAACTCGGGATTCCAATTTGGACAGAGCAAGACCTGCTTGCACATACAAAAGAAGAACCGGAAGCGTAAGTTTCCGGTTGGAAAGAAAGGACGTTTTATCCCATGAAAATTGATATTGCACACATTGCAAAGCTGTCACGGCTGCATTTTGAGCCGGAACAGATTGCAAAATTTGAGAAGGACATGGAGTCCATCGTGGCAATGGTGGATCATCTGCCGGATGTGAGCGATACCCTGACCGTAGACCCGAACAATGCAATGCGGCTGCGGGAAGATGTTGCAAAAGACCACAAGTTCAAGCGGGAAGAGATGCTTGCCAATGCCCCAGAGGTACAGGCAGGTTGTCTGGTCGTTCCGAAGACGGTAGAATAAAAACAAGGAGGCAAACGAAACCATGGAACTTTATGAACAGACAGCCGCCAAGCTGTCAGAAATGCTGCAAAACAAGGAATGCAGTGCAGTGGAACTCTGCCAATCGGTACAGGGACGCATTGCCGCAGTCGAAGACAAAGTGGGGGCTTATGTGACACAGTGTGAAGATGCACTGGCACAGGCAGAAGCCGTTGACCAGGCAAGAGCCGCAGGCGAAACCCTGCACCCGTTGGCTGGGATTCCAATCGGCATCAAGGACAATATTTCCACAAAGGGGTTACGGACAACGTGTGCATCCAAGATGCTGGCAGACTATGTTCCGCCGTTTGATGCAACCGTGATGCAGCCGATTCGGGCATCCAAGATGGTTATCACCGGCAAACTCAACATGGATGAATTTGCAATGGGTTCTTCGACAGAAACCTCTTACATCAAAAAGACCCACAATCCGCACAATCTGGACTGTGTACCGGGCGGTTCTTCCGGCGGTTCTGCAGCTGCGGTTGCAGCAGGCGAAGCCATCGTCACACTGGGTTCTGATACGGGCGGGTCGATTCGGCAACCGTCCTCGTTCTGCGGAACAGTTGGTCTGAAGCCGACCTATGGCAGCGTTTCCCGATATGGTCTGGTTGCATTCGCATCTTCTCTCGACCAGATTGGGCCAATCGGCAAATCCGTCAAGGATGTGGCAATGCTGTACAGTCTGATTTGCGGACATGACAACATGGATGCAACATCTGCTTATCGGGATTATCCGGACTTTGCCGCTGCTTTGCAGGGCAGCAGTGTTGCAGGCTTGAAAATCGGTCTGCCGAAGGAATATTTCGGTGCTGGCATTGATGACACCGTAAAGGCTGCTGTGATGGATGCAGTTCATCAGCTGGAAGCAAACGGTGCAACGGTACAGGAAATTTCCCTGCCGAGCACGGAATATGCAGTCAATACCTATTATATCATTGCCTCTGCGGAAGCCTCTTCCAACCTGGCACGGTTTGACGGCGTGAAGTATGGCTATCGGGCAAAGAATTACGATGGCTTGACCGATATGTATGAACGCACCAGAAGCGAAGGCTTCGGCGATGAAGTAAAACGCCGGATTATGCTGGGCACATTCGTACTGAGTTCTGGTTTCTATGATGCTTATTATAAGAAGGCAAAGCTGGTGCAGCGGCAGATTGCACAGGAATTTGCAGCCGCATTCCAGCAGTGTGATATTATCATCACCCCAACCTATCCGACACCGGCATTCCGGCTGGGCGAACAGGTAGACGATCCTTTAAAGATGTACAGCGGCGATGTCTGCACCGTTCCGGTGAACATTGCAGGTTTGCCGGCAATCAGCGTTCCGTGTGGAAAGACTGCAAACGGTCTGCCGATTGGCATGCAGATGATTGGTGCAAAGTTTGCAGAACAGACGCTGCTGCGGGCAGCAGATGCATATGAACAGCTGTGCGGTGGATTTGCGTGCATCCCACAGACACTTTAAAGGAATCATCGAAAGGAGAACAAACATCCATGCAGGATTATGAAATGGTTGTCGGACTGGAAGTCCATGCGGAATTGAACACCGCCTCAAAGATTTATTGTAATTGCCGGAACGCATTCGGTCTGGAAGTGAATACACAGGTTTGCCCGATTTGTATGGGTATGCCGGGTACATTGCCAACCTTGAATGAAAAGGTGGTAGAATATGCCATCAAGATGGGTCATGCTATGAACTGCAAAATCAATGCAGTCAGCAAGCAGGACAGAAAGAACTACTTCTATCCAGACCTCCCGAAAGCATACCAGATTTCACAGGCAGAAGTTCCGCTCTGTGAAAACGGATACTTAGATATTATGGTAGACGGCGAAGAAAAGCGAATCGGCGTGACCAGAATCCATATTGAAGAAGATGCCGGAAAGCTGCTGCACGATGCATCCTTCTCCGGTTCTCTGGTAGACCTGAACCGTTGCGGCGTTCCGCTGATTGAAATCGTTTCCGAACCGGATATCCGGAGCAGTGCCGAAGCAAAGGCATATCTGGAAACCATCAAGTCCATTTTGCAATACCTGAACATCTCTGACTGTAAGATGCAGGAAGGTTCAATTCGTTGCGACGTAAACGTATCGGTTCGGAAGAAGGGCAGCACAGAATTTGGAACACGCTGCGAAATGAAGAACGTCAACAGCTTTAGTGCTGCGGTTCGTGGGATTGAATACGAAGCAAAGCGGCAGATTGAAGTGCTGGAAGCAGGCGGAACGATTGCACAGGAAACCCGTCGGTGGGACGATGCCAAGGGCATGAACTACACCATGAGAAGCAAGGAAGATGCACAGGATTACCGGTATTTCCCAGAACCGGATTTGCTTTCCATCGTTGTGCCGGAAGAAAAGATTGCTGCCTTGAAGGCATCTATTCCGGAACTGCCGAACGCAAAGATTCGTCGGTATGTCAAGGACTTTGGACTTTCTCAGGTAGATGCAACCTTGATTGCAGAAGATTTGGAACGGTCTGCAATGTTTGATGCTTGCATTGCCATTGGAACGTGCAAGCCGAAGAGCATCAGCAACTGGATTTTGTCGGATATTGCAAAGTTCACCAACGATACGGGCAAGAAAATCAGTGAAACCCCGCTGACCCCGCAGCGTCTGACAGAATTGATTGTGCAGGTAGAAAAGGGTGTCATTTCCAACTCGTCCGCAAAGAAAGTTTTCCAGATCGTATTGGAAACGGGCAAAGAACCGCTTGCCATCATCGAAGAAAAGGGTATGGCACAGAATTCCGATACGGGATTTTTGGAACAGCTGGCAAAGGATGTTCTGGCAAACAATGAAAAGTCGGTCAACGACTATAAGAACGGCAAGACCAATGCACTGGGCTATCTGGTTGGTCAGTGCATGAAGGCATCCAAGGGCAAGGCAAATCCGGGCATTGTCAAGGAAATTGTCACCAAGATGCTGAGCGAATAAATCAAATAGTAACGCAACAAAAAAGCACCCGTCTGGCTGTCACACAGAACCAGATGGATGCTTTTGCTTATTTTCTGTTTTTGCTGGAAAATGTCGGAAAGAATCGGGATACAAAATCCGGCAGGGGAGCAGTCACCGTTTTCCCGTTCAGGTAAGCAAGACAGGAATCCGCCTCCGGATGAAATTGCAGCTGATAGGCACAAAGCAATTGATGTTTGAGGTGCAGCGATTCCTTTTTACGGCGGTTGCCGTATTTGGAGTCACCAGCGAGCGGAGCACCAATATGTGCCATATGGGCACGGATTTGATGGGTGCGTCCGGTGTGCAGGGTGATTTCTGCCAGACAAAGACCGTTTTGCTGCTGCAACACCCGATATTCCGTGATGATTTCCCGATAGCCTGCTTTTGGACGGTCGGAAATGGTAACCGTATTCGTCTTTGCATCTTTCCAGTGATAAGCGTGCAGGATGTCGGTTTGCTTCGGCGGCGTTGCAGTCAAAACGCAGAGATACGTCTTTTGGATACGGTTTTCCCGAATCAGGCGGTTCAGTTCCCGTAAGGTCGCAGCATCTTTTGCAGCCAATACCAAGCCCTCTGTGTTGCGGTCTAAGCGGTTGCAGATGGCAGGGGCAAAGCTCTGCTCCTGTTCGGGGTGGTAGTCGCCTTTCTGCTGTAAGTAGGCGTGTAAGTTGTCCACTAAGCAGTGGTCAGCGTGTCCGGCATCACTGTGCACCAGCATTCCAATGGGCTTATACAACACTAAAAGATGGGCATCCTCATAGCAGACGGAAAGCGATTCTGCATTGCCCTGCACGGACTTTTTCTCTGCTGCTGGGGCAGCTGGCTGTAGGCAGTCATCCGGCAGAAAAATCGCAATTTCATCGCCGGTTTGCAGGCGAGTTTCTCCGGTACAGCGTTTCCGGTTGACTTTGATTTGCTTTTTCCGGATGGCTTTATAGAGCAGGCTATTTGGCAGAGATGGTAGCATTTTTTTCAGAAAGCGGTCAAGTCGTTGGTCGCTGTCGTTGGGTTGAATCAGAAATGTTTTCATATACGATGATTTCGCAGCATTGCGAACTCCCTTCTAAAACTTCTATTTGAGTATACCATAAATTCTGGAAAAAGAAAAGGATTTCTTCGTATTTTTTAAAGAGGTGAGGACAAAATGACAGAAAAGGAAGAAACAGATGCCAAGCAAGCACCAAAGAAAAACCTCAATCAGGGACACCGCAGCCGCATGCGGAAACGTTACTTAACCTGCGGATTTTCGGGCTTTCAGGAGCATGAAATTTTAGAATTGCTGTTGTTTTATGCCCTGCCTCGTGTGAATACCAACCCCATTGCACACCAGCTACTGAAAGAGTTTCACTCACTGGCAGGTGTTCTGGATGCAGACCCCGTGGAACTGCAAAAAATCCCCGGTGTTCGGGAGCAGGCAGCCATATTTCTGAACATGCTGCCGGAATTGTTTCGCTATTATCAGCTGAGCAAAGAAACCGAACAGGAAAACCGCAAACAATTGGAGATTGACCGAGCGTCATTCATGGCAACGCATTTGCAGCATCTGTATACAGGCGTGCAACGGGAACAAGTCGCTGTGTTATTGCTGGACAACAGCCTGCAAATCATACAGGAGTGTTTTTTGTCAGAGGGTTCTGTGACCATATCCACGCTTTCCATCCGGAGCATTGCAGAACTGGCGTTCAAGTATCAAGCAGCCTGCGTGATTCTGGCACACAATCACCCCAGCGGTTCTGCATCACCCTCGCAGGAAGATTGTTATGTGACCAAGCAGGTTTACACGGGCTTGCAATACTTGAATGTTACATTGGAAGACCACTATATTATTGGAAAAATGCTGTGATTTCCATGCGAGAGCACGGATTCTGGGAAACACTGTTATAAGCAGATTTCCGGAATGCCTTTATAAAAATAGGACAGACTTATGTCTGATTTTTTGTGGTATGCTAAGAGGCATGCAGCACAGGTTTTACAGGAGGTGGAACAGGATGTCCGAATTTCGATTACACGCACCCTATCAGCCAACGGGTGACCAGCCAGAGGCGATTGCAGAACTGGTGAACGGCATTCGAGCAGGCGACCATGAACAAACCCTGTTAGGGGTTACGGGTTCGGGAAAAACCTTTACCATTGCGAATGTCATCGCACAAGTCAACAAGCCAACGCTCGTTCTGGCACATAATAAAATTCTAGCGGCACAGCTCTGCTCCGAGTTCAAGGAATTTTTTCCGGAAAATGCGGTAGAATATTTTGTCAGCTATTATGATTATTATCAGCCGGAAGCATATGTACCGAGTACCGATAGCTATATTGAAAAAGATTCCTCGATTAACGATGAAATTGATAAGCTGCGACATTCTGCCACGACTGCACTGGCGGAACGGCGAGATGTCATCATTGTTGCCAGTGTATCCTGTATCTATTCGCTGGGCAGTCCGGAGGAATACCGTTCGATGGTAGTTTCGGTGCGAAAAGGTATGGAGAAGCCACGGGAACAGCTGCTGAAAGAACTGGTTGCGATTCAGTACGAGCGGAACGACGTGCAGTTTGTCCGGAACAAGTTCCGAGTACGGGGCGATGTTGTGGAGATTTTCCCATCTAGTTCTAACCACACTGCCATTCGGGTGGAATATTTCGGCGATGAGATTGACCGCATCTGTGAAGTGGATACCGTAACAGGAAATGTTACCGCAACCCTACAGCACGCAGCCATTTTTCCGGCATCGCATTATGTTGTCAGCGGCGAGCACGTCGAGCAGGCGATTTCTGAAATTGAAACAGAGTTACAAGAACGGGTGGCATATTTTGAAGCGAATCACCGCTTGATTGAAGCCCAGCGAATCGCCCAGCGGACACACTACGACATGGAAATGCTGCGAGAAATCGGCTTTTGCAGCGGCATTGAAAACTATTCCCGTATCTTAGCCGGAAGACCTGCCGGAAGTGTCCCGTATACGCTGTTAGACCACTTCCCGAACGATTTCCTGCTGGTCGTGGATGAAAGTCATGTGACGCTGCCGCAGGTACGGGCGATGTCTGCCGGCGACCATGCCCGAAAGGCAACGCTTGTGGACTACGGTTTCCGGCTGCCGAGTGCATTCGATAACCGCCCACTGAACTTTGATGAATTTTATGAGCGGATACCGCAAGCCATCTATGTCAGTGCAACGCCGGGCGAGTTTGAAAAGCAGCATTCTTCTGCCATCGTGGAACAGGTGATTCGTCCGACCGGACTATTAGACCCGATGATTAGCGTTCGTCCGGTATCCGGACAAATTGAAGACTTGTATTCCGAGATTCAAAAGCGAGTGGAGCGGAACGAACGGGTTTTGATTACCACGCTCACCAAGAAGATGGCGGAGGACTTGACTGCCTATTTGGAGAAGCTGTCCGTACGGGTGCAGTATCTGCATCACGATGTGGACACCGTAAAGCGAATGGAGATTATCCGAGATTTGCGGCTGGGGAATTTTGATGTGCTTGTGGGCATCAACCTGCTGCGAGAGGGCTTAGACATTCCGGAAGTTTCGCTGGTTGCAATTCTGGATGCCGATAAAGAGGGCTTTTTGCGGAGTGAAACGGCACTGATTCAGACGATTGGACGGGCAGCCCGAAACGCAAACGGCATGGTCATTTTGTATGCAGATGAAGTGACTGGCTCGATGGAACGGGCAATCACAGAAACCGAACGTCGCCGGAAGAAACAGATGGCATATAATACCGCCCATCACATCACGCCAAAGACGATTACGAAAGCGGTTCGGGATGTCATCGAAATTTCGACCAAGGAAGAAGTCGAAGAGCAGACGGCTGCTCCAAAGATGACGGAACAGGAACGCAAGGCACTGATGGAAACCTTGACGGCACAGATGAAAGAAGCAGCAAAGCTGCTGGAATTTGAACACGCTGCGTATTTGCGAGATAAAATTCAGGAATTAAGGGGGAAGAAAGCATGATAGACCGCATTCGGGTGCGAGGTGCAAGAGCCAACAATTTAAAGAACATTGATGTGGATTTGCCAAGAGATGCGTTAGTGGTAATGACAGGGCTTTCCGGTTCGGGGAAGTCCTCCCTTGCCTTTGATACGATTTTTGCAGACGGTCAGCGGCGGTATATGGAAAGCCTGTCGTCCTATGCACGGCAGTTTCTGGGACAGATGGAAAAGCCGGATGTAGACAGCATCGAGGGCTTGTCGCCAGCGATTTCCATCGACCAGAAAACCACCTCGAAGAACCCTCGTTCTACCGTGGGAACAGTCACAGAAATCTATGATTATCTGCGGTTGCTGTATGCACGGATTGGCATTCCGCACTGTCCGATTTGCGGGCGGGAAATCCGTCAGCAGAGCATTGACGAAATGGTAGACCGTGTGTTGTCGCTGGAAGAAGGTACACGGATTCAGCTGTTAGCACCGATTATTCGTGGCAAAAAGGGACAGCATACCAAAGAACTGGAAAAGGCACGCCGTTCCGGCTATGTGCGAGTGAAGATTGACGACAGCCTGTATGATTTATCAGAAACCATCACGCTGGACAAAAACAAGAAGCATACTATTGAAATCGTGGTAGACCGATTGGTCGTCAAAGAGGGGATTCGTTCCCGCCTGACAGATAGTTTGGAAACCGTCTTTTCCCTGACGGGCAGTTTGGCAGCGGTAGAAATCATGGGGAAAGAAACATGGCTGTTTTCGCAGAAATACGCTTGTCCGGAACATAATATTTCCATCGAAGAGCTGACCCCTCGGATGTTTTCGTTCAACAACCCCTATGGGGCTTGCGAAAATTGTACAGGGCTGGGCGTTTTTCAGAAAGTTGACCCAGATTTGATTGTCCCGAATGTAGACCTGAGCATTGCACAGGGAGCAATCAAAGCCCCTGGTTGGAACAGTCTGGATGATAATTCCATCGCCATGATGTATTATCAGGCGATTGCAGAGAGCGAGCATGTTTCCCTCGATACACCTGTGAAAGATTTGCCCGACCATGCGATGAAGTCGTTCTTATACGGAACGACCAAGGAATTATTTTTGCACCGTATCCAAGAAAACGGAAAGAGTACGGGTTATCGGGCAGCGTTTGAGGGAGTCATTCCCAATTTGGAACGCCGTGCAAGGGAAGGCTCTGAGTGGGCAAAGGCAGAGATTTCCGCCTATATGTCTGCTGTTCCGTGTCCGGTCTGCCATGGAAAGCGACTGAAGAAAGAAGTGCTGGGCGTAACGGTTGGCGGACTGAACATCATGGAACTGACCGACCTTTCCATTACAGAGAGCCTGCAATTTTTTGAAACGCTTTCCCTGACGGAGCAGGAACAGAAGATTGCCACGCAGATTTTGAAAGAAATCAGGGAACGGCTGGGTTTTCTGAAAAATGTCGGGCTGGAATACCTGACACTCTCCCGAACAGCCGGTACACTCTCCGGCGGAGAAAGCCAGCGGATTCGGTTGGCAACGCAGATTGGCTCGTATCTGATGGGCGTTCTGTATATTTTGGATGAGCCGAGCATTGGCTTGCATCAGCGGGACAATGATAAATTGATTGCAACCTTGAAACGGCTGCGGGATTTGGGCAATACGCTGATTGTGGTCGAGCATGACGATGATACGATTTTAGCGGCAGATTATGTGGTAGACATCGGCCCTGGAGCAGGAGTCAACGGCGGCAACGTCGTCTATTCCGGCGATGTTGCCGGACTGTTAGCGTGTGAAGATTCCATCACGGGGCAGTATCTCAGCGGAAAGAAACAAATTGCCGTTCCGGAACACCGGAGAGCCGGAAACGGGAATTTCCTGACGGTAATTGGAGCGGCGGAACACAACTTGAAGAACATCACCGTTTCGATTCCGTTGGGGACGTTTACCTGTGTGACAGGGGTTTCCGGTTCAGGGAAGTCCTCGCTGGTGAATGAGATTATTTATAAGCATTTGGCAGCAAAGCTGAATCGAACCCGTGTTCGTGCCGGAGCATTTGAACGGATGGAGGGGCTGGAGTATCTGGACAAAGTCATCAACATTGACCAGTCGCCAATCGGCAGAACGCCTCGTTCCAATCCGGCAACCTATACGGGCGTATTCACAGACATTCGGGAGCTGTTCGCCAAGACGAATGATGCCAAGACAAAGGGGTACACCGCAGGGCGGTTTTCTTTTAACATCAAGGGCGGACGCTGTGAAGCGTGTCAGGGCGATGGCATCTTGAAAATCGAGATGCATTTTTTGCCGGATGTCTACGTTCCCTGTGAAGTCTGTAAAGGCAAGCGATACAATCGGGAAACCCTTGAGGTGAAGTATCGGGGGAAGTCGATTTATGATGTGCTGGAAATGACCGTGGATGAAGGTGTTGTCTTTTTTGAACAGCATCCAAAGATTTTCCGGAAGCTAAAAATGCTGCAAGAGGTCGGGCTGGGCTATATTAAAATCGGGCAGCCGGCAACTACGCTTTCCGGTGGGGAAGCACAGCGTGTGAAACTCTCTACAGAGTTGGCAAAGCGTCCAACGGGCAGAACAATTTATATTTTAGATGAGCCGACCACTGGACTGCACACGGCAGATGTGCACCGTTTGATTGATGTGTTGCAGCGGCTGACCGATGCCGGAAATACCGTGCTGGTGATTGAGCACAATCTGAATGTGATTAAAGTTGCAGATTATCTCATTGATTTGGGAAAAGAGGGCGGAACGGCTGGCGGAACGCTGGTTGTCAGCGGAACGCCGGAGGAAGTCGCAGCCTGTGCCGATTCCTATACAGGCAACTATCTGAAAGCATATCTATAAAAAGGAGTCTGACCATGATACGAGAAATTGTAACCGACCCGTTTTTCCTCAGCCAGAAATCTGAGCCAGCCACCAAGCAAGACCAGCAGGTAATACAAGATTTATTGGATACGATTCATGCCCATGCAGACCACTGTGTCGGCATGGCAGCCAACATGATTGGCGTGCGAAAGACAATTTTAGTGGCACAGATTGGGGCAACCTATCAGATTCTCATCAACCCTGTCATTGTTGACCATTCCAAGCAGAGTTATGAAACAGAGGAAGGCTGTCTGTCCCTGACAGGGCAGCGTTCTACTCAGCGGTATCCCATGATTGTTGTGGAATATCTAGACCGGCACTTCAAAAAGAAAAAGCAGATTTTTCGAGATTTTGAAGCACAGATCATTCAACACGAAATCGATCACTTTTCCGGCATTCTGATTTGACCGACAGAAACAGATCAGCTGAAGGAAACAAAAAAAGAGTCTGCGTGAGCAGGCTCTTTTTTCATCTAAGCAATACTTTTCAATCTTCCTCGCAGACATCCAGTTCACTGGCACACTGCAATTCCGGATAGCCCCATTGCCGCAGAACTTCATAGGTTGCAATGGCAACAGAGTTCGAGAGGTTCAGGCTTCGCAGCGTGTGCCGCATCGGAATGCGAACGCACTGGTTTGCGTGGGCGTGCAGGAGTGGTTCTGGCAGTCCTTTGTCCTCCCGTCCAAAGATGAGATACACGCTGTCCAACTCGGTGTAAATCGCATCGCTGTGGACGTGTTTGCCTTTGGTGGTGAAGAAATAGAACTGGTCTTGTTCGTCCGCATGTTTTGCGACAAAGTCCGCCCAATCGTCATAATACGTAATATCCAGCTTGTGCCAATAGTCCAAACCGGCACGCTTTAAGTGCTTGTCCGTGACGGTGAAGCCCATCGGCTGAACAAGGTGCAGGGAAGCACCGGTTACCGCACAGGTTCTTGCAATATTTCCGGTATTTTGGGGAATTTGTGGTTCTACCAATACAATTTTCAATTGTTTCATCAACGACAAAATCCTTCCTTTTTACAAAAAAAGCTGCCCCCTGTCGTATAATTTGCAACGAACGGTGGAATCCTATTTCCAGTTTCGCAGGAGAGGAGGCAGCTTGTATGAATCTGAAATCTGTTGTACGGGGCGTTGGCGTTGGAACAGCCGTTGGAACGGCTTGCTATTTGCTTTCCAAAGCCACATCCCGTCAGAAGCATGATATTCGGAAGAACGCAAACAAGGCGATGAAAGCCGTTGGCTGTGTTCTGGACGATATCGGTTCGTTAATGTTCTGAACAGTCCTCCGGATGGTGTTTGCGATACGCAAGATAACTCTCTAAGATGATGGTTGCTGCAACCGTATCCACGACCGCTTTTCTTTTTTTGCCACGGGTATTGGTTTGATTCAAATACTGGTGGGCGGTGACGGTTGTGCTGCGTTCATCCCAAAGCACCGTTGGAAGATTTGTTTTTTCTTTCAGGCATGCGGCGAACTGCTGGCAGCGTTCTGCCCGTTCGCCGATTGTGCCGTTCATATTTTTGGGATAGCCGACCACAATACATGCTGCACGCCGTTCTTTTGCGGCTGCTGCAACTTTTTCCACGCAGGTGTCAAAGTCTGTTTCTGCAATCGTTCCGACTGGAGAAGCCAGCAGTTCCGAGCGGTCACAGATGGCAAGTCCGGTTCTGGCTTCGCCAAAGTCTACGCCTAAAATAATCATCTCAGTCCCTCCGGCTTACCACGGCTTTACAGCCCCAATGATTTCTTTTACATCTGCAATGTGCTGTTCTTCGAGCAGTGCCTGCAATTCTTCGACAATGCGAACGGGTGCATAGGGGTCAGTAAAGATGGCAGCCCCCACCTGTACCGCACTTGCTCCAGCTAGCATCATTTCCATGGCAGCTGCACCGCTGTCCACACCGCCCATACCGATGACCGGAATGGAAACGGCATTGGAAACCTGCCATACCATCCGAACGGCAATCGGGAAGACAGCTGGGCCAGACATTCCGCCGACATTGTTCCGCAGAATCGGACGCTTGGAGCGAATGTCAATCCGCATGCCCAACAGGGTATTGATGAGGGAAACGGCATCTGCTCCGGCTGCTTCCACTGCCTTTGCAATTTCGGTGATGTCGGTTACATTTGGAGAGAGCTTGACCACCAGCGGCTTTTTGGTTGCCTGCCGAACAGCCGCAGTAATGCGTTCCGCAGAGTCGCAGTGTACGCCGAATGCAGCACCGCCCTTTTTCACGTTCGGGCAGGAGATGTTCAGTTCGATCATGTGGACATCGGTCTGGTCGAGCCGTTCTGCAATCGTGACACATTCTTCAATGGTCGAGCCGGCAATGTTGGCAAGAATTACCGTGTCCTTGGTCAGCAGATACGGCAGTTCCCGTTCAATAAAGGCATCAATGCCCGGATTCTGCAAGCCGACAGAGTTCAGCATGCCGGACGGTGTTTCTGCAATTCGAGGGGAAGGGTTGCCCGGACGGGGCGTAATGGTCGTTCCCTTGGTGGCGATACCGCCCAACTTGGAAAGCGGAAACAATTCTTCATATTCGTGTCCGTATCCGAATACACCGGAAGCCGGAATAATTGGATTTTTAAACGGAACACCCGCTACTTGAACAGATAAATCGGTCATTCCCAAACAACCTCCTTTGCAGAAAATACAGGGCCATCTTTACAAACGTGGGCGGAAACGGGTTTTCCCTCCCGTTCCAGCTTGCAGGCACAGACCAGACACGCACCAATGCCGCAGCCCATGCGTTCTTCGAGCGAAACTTCACAGAACACATCGGCAGTGTTGGCAAGGTTCGCAATCGCACGGAGCATTGGTTTTGGGCCGCAGGCATACACCGCATCAATCTGCTGGGTTTGCAGCAGTTCTTGCAGCGGTTCTGTGACCAGTCCATGCCGTCCGACTGTTCCGTTATCGGTGCAGAGAATCGTTTCTGCACCAGCAGCCTGAAACGCCTCTTGTAAGATGACAAATTCCGCACTGCGGAAGCCGCTGATAACGGTTGCCCGTTCCTGATAATACTGAGCCAGTGGGAGCATCGGCGGATTTCCGATACCGCCGCCCAGCAGAACCACCCGTTTTGCATCCGGCAGCAGGGTGAAGCCATGTCCCAGAGGGCCAAGCACGTCCATGCAGTCGCCGACATTGCAGGCTGCGAGGGTTTCTGTTCCGCTGCCCTTTAATTCAAAGACGATGCAAATCGTGCCCTTTTCCTTGTCAATGCCGCAAAGAGAAATCGGGCGGCGTAAGGTATGGCCGACTGGAAGAATGTGGACGAACTGCCCCGGCTGGGCAGCCGCTGCGATTTCCGGACAGAGAATGACGTATTGCACCATATTCTTTGCCAGAATCTTCTTTTCTAATACAGGATAGCGACCCTGTAAGTAATGCATAGAAAAACGCCTCCTTTTTTTGGAAATGCGGATAGGAAAGACCCTATCCGCATTTTTTCACGTTGGATAATTCAGTGGAAATGAGTTAGATCTTTGTGATGTCAACCAGTTCCACATCATCAATGCTTCTGCCGGATTCCAGAATCTTGGACAGAGCCGAAGCGGTGTCGATGGCAGTCAGACAGCAGATGGAGCGTTCTACAGACTTTCTCCGCATCTTAACGCTATCTCTTGCCGGCATTCTGCCTTTTTCAGAAGTGGAAATCATATAGTGAATCTTACCGCTTTCCAGCAGGGTAATGGTGTTCGGTTCACCCTCGGAAATCTTCCGAACCAGATTGGTTGCAATCATGTTGTGGTTCAGAACATTTGCTGTACCGCTTGTGCCGTACAGTTCAAAGCCCATCCGTGAGAGTCGGTCTGCAATCGGGATGATTTCCTGCTTGTCGGAATCCCGAACGGAAATCAGCACGCCGCCTTCTTTCTTGAGGTCGTATCCGGCAGCAATCAAGCCCTTCAGCAGAGCATCTTCAAAGGTTCTGCCAATGCCCAGGCATTCACCAGTGGACTTCATTTCCGGCCCTAACATAGTATCCACATCCTGCAGCTTTTCAAAGCTAAAGACAGGAACTTTGACAGCAACATAGTCGCCGGACGGATACAGACCGCTTTCGTAGCCGAGGCTCTTCAGGGTTTCGCCCAGCATAATCTTTGTTGCGAGGTCAACCATCGGGATACCGGTTACCTTGCTGATATACGGAACGGTTCTGGAAGAACGAGGGTTTACTTCGATGACGTAAACTTCATTGTTATAAACCACGTACTGAATGTTGATCAAGCCAACTGCATGCAGTTCCTTTGCCAGCAAGCCTGTATACCGTACAATGGTATCGGTCACTTTCTGGTTCAGGTTCTGAGCCGGATAGATGGAGATGGAGTCACCGGAGTGAATACCGGCACGTTCCACGTGTTCCATAATACCCGGAATGAGGAAGTCTGTTCCATCGCAGATGGCGTCAACTTCGACTTCTGTGCCCATCATATACTTATCAATCAGAACCGGATTTTCAATCATGTGGCTCATGATAATTGCCATGTATTCGACAATATCCTTATCGGAATGAGCGATAATCATATTCTGACCGCCGAGGACATAGGACGGACGCATCAGAACCGGATAACCCAGCTGTTTTGCAGCAGCCAATGCTTCTTCGGTGTTCATAACGGTCAAGCCAGCCGGACGAGGAATGTTGCACTTTGCAAGCAGTTCGTCGAACCGTTCTCTGTCTTCTGCTGCATCAATATCATCTGCGGTTGTACCCAGAATCTTCACGCCCATATCAGACAGATACCGTGTCAGGTTGATGGCAGTCTGTCCGCCGAACTGAACGACAACGCCATACGGCTGTTCGGTCTGTACGATGTTGGCAACGTCTTCCTTGGTGATGAAAGACAGTGCCTTACGGTAAGCTGCCAGGTTGCCCTTCTTGCCCAGAGTAATCATTTTCTCGACCACAGGCTGGACTTCCTTGGCACGATAGAAGGTGGTCTCCATCTTGCCATTGGCCAGCAGGTCGGTTACCTGCTGACGCAGCAGGGCCTTTCTCTGTGCGCTGGTTTTACCCAGCTTACGAGTGCCGAACATGAACGTTTCCTCCTTTTTTGAACGGTATCTCGATACTTATCTCAGGAAGCTCTGATGAAATCGGCAAGAGCTGACAGCGAGGGATTTTGTTCCCATGCAAAGGCTGGAAAACGGAGGAATACTGAATATATCTCCCGTTTTTCAGCCTGCGGCATGGGGGCAAAAGACCCGCTGCTCAGCCGAATGCGATTTTATCAGTGATTCCCAGCTTGCAGCGCGCGCTGGCCGATGTCGCTTCTGCGGTAGGCGTTTTCAAACTGCACGCCGCTTGCAAGGCGGTAGGCTTCCCGGATGGCGTCTGCCAGAGAACCGGCCACGGCGGTGGTGCCGGTGACCCGGCCGCCGGAGGTCAGAAGCTTCCCATTTTCCAGCTTCGCGCCTGCAACATAGGTGTGGGCGGCGGCTTCCGGGGTCATGGTGATCTCGTAGCCCTTTTTGTAGCTGACGGGATACCCGGCGGAGGCGGTGATGACGCAGCAGGCATATTTATCGGAGAAGCGAACCTCCGTGTCCGCCAGCGTGCCGTTGGTTGTCGCCTGCATGACGGTCAGCAGGTCGCTTTCCAGCAGGGGCAGCACCACCTGCGTCTCCGGGTCGCCGAAGCGGCAGTTGTACTCGATGACCTTCGGGCCGTCCGGGGTGAGCATCAGGCCGAAGTAGAGGCAGCCCTTGAAGGGGCAGCCCTCGGCGTTCATGGCCTTGATGGTGGGCAGGAAAATTTTCTCCATGCACTCAGCGGCCACTTCCGGGGTGTAGTAGGGGTTGGGAGCAATGGTGCCCATGCCGCCGGTGTTCAGGCCGGTGTCGTGGT
>ENA-OQNN01000309-OQNN01000309.1-human-gut-metagenome-genome-assembly--contig:-NODE-309-length-56296-cov-30.809486_pt1 | contig 56296 bp, 50 predicted proteins | sample MGYA00242624_ERZ504870 | MGnify/ENA primary metagenome ERZ504870 (study PRJEB26092, sample SAMD00036379) | human gut metagenome | host: Homo sapiens | study: EMG produced TPA metagenomics assembly of... | reverse complement strand
TTGGCTGGTCCTACACCTTTATCGACCATAGTGACTTTATATTCTCCATCTTCATATGTAACGACAAATAATTCGCAGTCTTTTCTTCTGACACCACATACAAATGCATTTTGTCCCGCAAGTTTAGCACCAACTAAGGCATGCGCAAAATCAATTTCATTATCGTATTGCCATACTTTCTTATATTCACTTCCATCTTTCTTATAGATTTGAATTGTATTTCCATGGAATTCTTCAATCGTCATGATTTCATCCTGTCCATCTCCATCAATATCGATTGTGGCAATCTCACCAATATGTCCAGATAAAATTGGTTCTACTTTCCATTGTCCACCACGTTTTTCTGGTGCACCTACACGTAAGATTCCTTGGTCACTTCCAAAGTATCCAACATCTTTCCCATTTTCTTTTGTTTGCCAGAACCCATGGTTACGATATAATCCATCACATAATACTTCTAATTCAACTCCTGTACTTGGATCTTCTGGTAATTCAGCTACATAAATTCTTCCTGGAACACTCCAGTCGTTCTTTTCTTTTTTAGAAGTAGCTACTGTAGCTAAAATCAAATAATTGATACCATTCTGGTTAAAGATTCCAAAACGATGAACATAAGGTACGGATACTACATCTTTGAATTGCCATGTTCCATTGTCATATTTTCCCCATACGATTTTTGCCAAAGATGGCGTAACTTTTAAATAGAATTCTTGAACACAAAGAAATTCTTTTTCTTTTCCTGGAATCGGAACGATTGACATACATCCACCTGGATGCGTCCATACGTTTTCTTTGGTTTCATAATCTTTTCCATAGTACATATTACATGCGACATCTGGATCTTCACTTGCCAATAAAATATGGTTTTGACCATCAAAATATATGTTACTTGCACAATAGCAACGGTACATGTCATCTAGTTTTTTCTTAACAATTTTCATGATTTTCTCCTCTTTTTGTCTATTTTTGGGTATAAGAAAAGCTGCATAAACGCAGCTTTCATTTTTTTATTATTTTACTGCGAATTGGTTTGATTTATCCAATTTCAATATCGAAATCAACTTTCAATTCTTCGTCTTCAGATTCAGCTTCTACTGGTCTAGCTGGTTTTAAAACAGATACGATAACTGCTGTAACCAAAGCACCAATTAAGTAAGCTACAACCCATAACAATGGATTACTAGTTAATGGAATTGAGAATACACCTCCATGTAATACCGGACATGTTACTCCCCAAGCTAAAACCAATCCATGAGCAACTCCAGATCCAATTGTAACTGCTGGAATAACTCGTTTAGGATCATTAAATGCGAATGGTAAAGCACCTTCTGTTACCTGACATAATGACATTGCGATAGCAACTTTTGCATCTTCTCTTTCTTCTGCAGTATATTTCTTTGGAGTTAAAATCAAAGCAGAGATAGCCATTCCTAAAGGTGGAGCCATGGCAGCCGCATTTTTACCAGCAGCAGGTCCCCAAACACCACTAGCAGCAAATGCACTTACTACTGAGAAACAAATCTTATTAACAGGACCTCCCATGTCAAATCCAGTCATACAACCCATCAAGAATCCTAGAATAAATTTAGATCCAGTATTCATTCCCATAAAGAAATCAACAATAATTTGAGTTAAAGCTGCTAAAGGTGGTCCAAAGACAAACATAATCAATAATGTAGCAACGATTCCTGATAATACTGGATAAATAACGATTGGATACATAGATTTCAAAGCTTTTGAATCTGGGAATTTTTCTTGCATCCAAAGAATCATCATACCAATCAAGAATCCACAAATTAAAGCACCTAAGAATGAAGCTTTTACTTGTGTTGATAAATAACCTGCAACCACACCTGGTGCAATACCTGGTTTACCACAAATTGAATAAGCAATACCTGCACATAATACTGACATCATTAATCCAAATGCTGCATTACCTGCTGAAATAAATGCATAACCTAATGTGCCTTGTACATCAACATTTCCACATAAACGTGCGATTGCCGTACAGAATCCACCAATTACAATGACTGGAATCATATACGAGATACCTGTCATACAATGGCTTTTAAAATTTTTAAAAACATCTTTAAACATTTTTTACTCTCCTATATTATTTATTATTCACTTATATTTTCATTGAAGGACATGCTCTATTCATATATAATGAACTTGGTTAAATTAACCAAAGAACGATTTTATGTGAAGAACAATTAAAAGGTGCTCGCCAAAGTTTCTTTTATCTTCAATGAAGATCGTTTTTTTTTTACTTTTTTGCGCTTAATTTTTCTTCAATTTTCTTTAATAAATGTTCCGGTGATTTAATTGCTGTTGAAACAGGAACCTTAACAACTGGTTTTCCCTTAAAACGTTCTGTTCCAGAAACTGCAACATCAGTAGCTAATAAAACGCAATCTGCTTCTTGAATATCTTGATCAGTTAATGCAAACTCAATTCCACCACTTCCTTGAGTTTCAATTTTTACGCTCCATCCTAGCTTTTTACCTGTTTCAAGCAATTTTTCTCTTGCCATATATGTGTGTGCAATACCACAAGTACATGAAGTAATTCCTACGATTTTCATTATTTATTTTCCTCTTTTCTTTTTGTAAATTCATCAAAATATGATTCAAACAATTCAAAGAATTGTTCTTTCGTTTCACATTCCATCAAAGCATCCACATGCTCTTTATATGCTAATACACTTGCAAGTTGTGCTAGCATTTGTAAATGTGTTTTTTCCAATTCATTTGTTGGAGCAGCTAATAAGAAAATCAATCGAACTGGCTGATCATCTAAGCTTTCCCATTCCACAGGATTTTTAACTTTAGCAATCGCGACACTTGCTTTGTTTACCTGATCTGTTAAACCATGAGGAATAGCTATTTGATTTCCCATTCCTGTTTCACCAATTTGTTCTCTTTCATATACTGCTTCTTTGAATTTTTCTAAGTCCTTTACTCTTCCATTTTCATAAAGCAATGAACATAATTGATGAATAACCTCATCTTTACTAGATGCTTCCAATTCTAAATCAATTAAATTGACATCTAAAATTTCTATCAAATTCATACAATTAACCTTTCATTTTATTCATTATTTTTACTTGCATTGATTAACAATTCATACAATTCTTTTTCACAACTACATTTATGTACTTGTTCAATTATTGATTCGCTATTTAACGTTTTATACAACCAACTCATTTGCATTACGTTTTTTGCATCTACTTTTGCCACAGCAAGCAAAACTACAAAGTTTACTTTTTGTGTATTCCAAAAAATCGGATTATCTAATTTGTAAAAAGCAATTTGTGTTCTTTTCACTGCTTCATGGAATCCATGTGTTAAGATGATTCCATTACCGACTTCTGTAGATCCCATTGTCTCTCTTTTTAATACACTCTCTAAGAAATAAGGAGTAACAGCTCCACATAGTTGCAAGCGCTTTGTCATTTCCTGCAAAACTGTTAATCGATCTGTATAGCCATGTTCAATCATCACCGTTTGAAGTGAGAAGTTATTTTTATTAACTGTTGGGTTTCCATAAATGAAAGTCCTTATTCTTTGTATATCCGTCTCATTTAATAAAGGATTAATTTGTAAATAAGGTTTAGAAACGCTTAATTTTACAGTTGATAAAATGTAATTACAATTTTCAATTGCTTGCGAATCTTCTGACGAACAATGAATAAATGTTACATTTGGAAAATTCTCCTGTAATTTAACAGATAAGAATCTAGAAACTCCAACACCCATTGTACAAACTATCGCAACTTGTTGTTTTTCCATCGGTTGATTTACAGCCAAAGAAATATGTAAAGCAACATATGCTATTTCTTCTTCACTAACTGTCACATTTAAAAATTTTTCAAATGAAGAATTAATAATTTTAGCCAGCAAGAAAGATCCTGCATAATTTGTTTTTATTTCTCCTAATAATGGATTGTATAAATTAAATCCATATTTTAATCGGTACACTGTTGGCAACAAATGTAAAACTAATGATTGTTTGAACATTTTATTTTGTTTTAAATTTAAAGCAACTATTTTATCCAGATTACAAATAAAATCATCACTTATATTTTCCGCCAATGTTCTTAAATCACTTAAGAAATCATTTTTAATAAAAGCTGGTTCATTTAAGTACATTCCAAATAAATGCATTAACAAGTAGTTTGATTCAGCTTTTGGAATATCACAATGAATATACTCTGATAGTTCATAGATTAATTGTTCAAATTCTTTTTTATAAGAATGAGATTCTTCTTGCAATTCATCACAATCCAACATTTCTAATTCTTTGTTTTTAAGAATACGAATTACCATGATTGAAGCATGAAATGCCAAGTTATTTATGTTCATCTCATTTAAATTCATTCCATATTTTTCATTCCATTCAGATACAATATCTTCAATTTTTTTAAAATCTACATTTAAATATGTTTCCAAGAATGATTCAATAGATAAATTCCAAGTATTTAAATCATTAGCTAGACTTCCAACTGCATTTCGAATATTTTCTTCGCTACCTTTAACATACAATCCATTGTTTGCATTTTTAGATAATTCCAACTGATGCTTCTTTAACCATCGAGCAACTACAGATAAGTCTTTTTCGATAGTAGAACGACTTACATATAATTCATCTGCGAATTTATCAGGATAAATTTTGCTATTTCCAAGTAAAATTTGTACTAATATACAACCTATTCTATATTCTTTTGAATATGTATTTACTGTACTATTTTGTTGAGCCTCATTTAAAAATAATGCAACCTTATCCTCTTTTGCTCCTTGAATCCAAACACCTACATGAGGCTTCTTTTCAAGACACAAATGATGAACCAGTAATTCCGTTTCAATTTTTTCTAAATCAGACCGAATTGTTCGACTACTTACATCCAACATTTCAGCTAATTCCGTCGTAGTACGTGGCTTTTCTGATTTCAAAAGAATTCGTATTAATTCTTCTTGTCTATTCATAAACTATTCACCCGAGGGATAGTTACTATTAATGGATTTTTGAACGAGTACTGACTACCAGTATATTTCAATATATCTTTACGTTCTAAGCCATGTAGAATTTTAACCAAATCACCATAACGATATACATAATATGCTAAAGCTATAGCTAAGGTTCCTAAACAAATGGTTGCTAACCATACTACATTAAACAGACAAGCTACAATACCAACAAATCCAAAAGTATTTTTTAAATATGTCATTGTTGTATTCCATGTAACATGTATATCTTTTCCTTCTTTTTCAATCTTATAAAACCACATAGGCACTCCTTTACTTTGACTGAGCTTTGTGACCTCCTACTTCATCACGTAAAGAGGCAATCACTTTAGCCGAGAATGAATCATCTTGTTTTGAACGTAAACGCATCATTAATGATGTTGAGATTACTGGAATTGGCACACCTAATTCACAAGCGGATTCAATTGTCCAACCTGTTGTTTTACTTGCTCCAACAACACCTTTAATTTTTGATAAATCTGGATCTTTCTTGAATGCATCCGCAGCAAGTTCAAGTAACCATCCACGAATTACACTTGATTTGCTCAAAGAATCTGCGACATTTTGTAAATCGTAATCAAATTCACTCTTTTCCAACAATTCAAATCCTTCACCTAATGTTTGCATATATCCATATAGCATTGCATTGTGAATCATTTTCAAATAGTGACCGCTTCCAGTTTTTCCTGTGTACAAGCATCCGTTTGTAGTAGCAATACTTTCCAACATTTTTTGAAGCTCATTTTTAAATACATCTGGATCTCCTCCACACATAAAGCTTGCTCCATGTCTTGCTCCATAAACTCCACCGCTTGTTCCAATGTCAAAGAAGTAAATACCTTTCTCTTCCATCAAATGCGCTGTTTTCAAGCTATCTCTATGATCTGAGTTCCCTCCATCAATTACAATATCATTTGCTTTACACAACTCTACCAATTGAAGCAATACAGAATTTGTAATTTTTCCAGCAGGTAACATTACCCAAATCACATTTTTTTCATCTTTAGAAGCAACATCCTCCAAAGATGCGTACGTCTTAATGTTTTCTGATTCAGCCTTTTTACGAGCTTCTTCATTAACATCAAATCCTTCAACATCTACACCGTGTTCTTTCATATTCAATGCAAGATTTAAGCCCATTTTACCAAGACCTACCATTTTTAATTTCATGACGTACCCTCCTTTCTTTTGATCCCTATGTCTTTTGACAGGTACATCATAATAAAAAATGTAAGCGCTGTATATAAATCGAGCTTTTATTCATCCGATTCGTGTTTCCACATTTATTTTTCCACATTCATGATGATTTCCACAAAGTAATTTCCACATTAAGCCAAAATCAATCATATATAGTATGATATACTATATAAAAATTAGCAAATAATATGGCTTGCTAATGTAACCGTTTTTATATTGCTAATTATATTACATGAAAAGAGGAATTTTATGCATATTATACAATCTTCCGTTATAGACAATATAAAAGTTAACTTTGACTCCCTATTCCCAGCTGAAAAAAAAGTGGCACAATATATTCTTGAACATTTAAACGAGGTTATCTTTTTAAACATCTCAGAATTGGCTACAAATTCAAATTCAAGTGAATCTTCCGTTGTAAGAATGGCTAAACATTTAGGATACAACGGATACTTTCAAATGAGATTACTTCTTTCAAATGACATAAGCAAAAAAGATAAAGATATTTTGAGTAATCAACCTTTACTAACGAGTGAAAAAATATTTAGTTCATGTGCAAATCGTATTCAATCTTTATCAAATATGATTACCACAGAACAATTAGTCAAAGCAGCAAAATTAATTCAAAATGCTCGTATTTGCCACATCACTAGTATTGGAAACACCATTCCAGTTGCAATAGATTTAGGATTTCGTCTAGAAAGAAATGGACAAGCTTGTACGTATTCAAATCAGCCAGAACAATATTATAATCACATTGCATTAGGTCAAAAAGATGATTTACTAATTGCCATTACTCGTTCCGGTGCATCTAAACAAGTTTTAAAATCAATATCTTTAGCCGAAAAAAAAGGCATGAAGATTCTAATTATTACATCTTCTTTGAATAAAGAGTTTTCAAAAAAAGCAGACTGTATTCTTCAAATTAACGATACAAATGAGGTAATAAATCAAAAAGTTCGTGCTGATTCTCACCTGTTAGAAATTGCTTTAAATGATGCTCTAATTTATGTCGTTAAGAATTATCTTCTTTTTGACAAAAACTATGAACAATCCCAAAATCTAAATGAAGTCGAGCTTTTATTAAGTGAAACAAAGCTATAAAGAGATGAAATATTATTTCTTTCATTTCTTTTTTTATTGACATATGTGGAATTTATTTTTATACTGAGAATGGAATTAGCTAATCCATAAAAATATATTTCATAAGGAGATTGAATAATATGCTTGTAACAATGAAAGCAATTTTACTCCATGCCAAAGAGAACAATTATGGAGTTACTGCACCAAATATTCAAAATGAAGATATGGCTAGAGCTGTCGTACGCGTTGCAGAAAAATGCAATGCCCCTATGATTATAGACATTAATTCATGGGTACATCCAGACATTCCATGGCTAGTAAACTTTTGTAGAGATTTAGCTATTCGCTCAACTGTGCCAATCGCCATTAATTTAGATCATGGGAAAAACTATCATGATATGATTTTAGGAATTCGCTCAGGATTTACATCTATCATGGTTGATCGTTCAAGTTTACCTTACGAAGAAAACGTAGCCCAAACTAAAGAAGTGGTAAAAATGTGTCATGAATTAAATATCAGTGTTGAAGCTGAATTAGGACATGTTGGTCAAGGCGAACAATATGACACAGATGGAATTTCTAATCTTACTGTACCTGAAGAAGCCTCACAATTTATTAAAGAAACAGGAGTAGACTGTTTGGCTGTTGCAATTGGAACTGCTCATGGTCGATATAGTGGTGTTCCACATATTGACTTTGATCGTTTAGCAAAGATTGTGGAGCTTTGCCCAGACACTCCATTAGTATTGCATGGAGGATCAGGTACGGGCGATGCCAATTTAAAAAAAGCTGTTCATAGTGGTATCCAAAAAGTGAATTTAGCAACTGAACTTGTTGTTGCCGGAAGAGATACACTTGCAAAATTCATTCAAAATCCTAAATTTGATAAATGGGAATTAATGCCTTCATTTATTAAAGGATATTCAGATAAGTTAGAACATTATGTACGTTTATTTGATCAAGCAGATAAAGCTTGGTAAGGAGAAATTAAATATGATACGTTTTAAAGAAGCTTGTGGAAATGCAGGAAAAGTAGTTGCTGCTAGATTATTGCCTGATACTGATTTAATTGAAGGAATCGAAGAAATTTGCAAAAGCAATCAAATAAAATATGCTTATGTTTCTTGTTTTGGTAGTTTTAAAAAATGTGGATATATGTATTTAGTTCCTAAAACAACAGCTAAAGTAAAAGCAGGATATGGAGAAATTATGACTAAAGAAGGTCCTATTGAATTTCTAAATGGTACGGGCGTTGTTTGTCAAAATAATAATAAATACGACACTCACTTTCATGCAACTATGTGCGATCAAAATGGAACAGTATTGGGTGGCCATATTGTCAAAGGATATACACCCACATTAACTACTGTTGATTTAATGATTATGGAAATCAAAGATGTAGAAATGTTGCGAGTGTATGATGAAGAAACAGATTTAACACAGTTTCTTCCACAAAAATGAAGTTAGCTGTTATAGCAGATGATTTTACCGGTGGAGCTGATGCGGCTAGTTTTTTAAAAAGAAAAAATGCAAAAGTTGTTCTAGTAACAAAAATACCACACAAACAAGTAGAATGTGATTGTTTGGTATTTGCATTAAAAATACGTAGTATCCCTAAAAATGAAGCAATAGAATCCGTAAAGCAGGTTTGCGAATATTTAAAATCACATCCTGTTAAACACTTATACTATAAATATTGTTCCACATTTGATTCTACTCCTAAAGGAAATATAGGACCTATATTAGATTTTCTACTTGAGTACTACCATTTAAATAGATGTATTATTTGTCCCTCATTGCCAGAAAATGGAAGAACAGTTGAAAACGGTATCTTATATGTAAATGGCATAAAGTTAGCGGAAAGTCCATTAAAAAATCATCCTCTAAACCCTATGTGGGATTCATACATTCCAAATTTAATGAAAGAACAAAGCAGATATCCTTGCCTGATTATGAATAGAAAATCATTTGATTCTTATTATGATAATTGTCCAGATAGAGATAAACATTATATCATTCCTGATTATGTAAATATCGATGATGCGCAACATATTGTTAAGTTATTCCATAACGATTATCTTTTTAGCGGTGGAAGTGGTTTACTCGAACACTTATTCCAATTTCACAATAATGAACATGTTTTTTCTGCAAAAACTGCTACAAAAACAATTGTATTATGTGGAAGTTGTTCTAAAGCTACAAAATCACAAATTGAATCATGGATAAATAAAGGCAAAACTTCCTACGCTATCAACCCAAATTCTAATATCGAAGAACTTTATTCTTACATTCAAGAATCGGGAAGTGAAATCCTATTTTATAGTAATGCTGTCTTTGGAGATTTAACCAACGCAAACAGAGATTCTACATTCTACTCTAACGCAAAAAAAATAGAATCTCTTCTCTCAAAATTAGGTGCTTTTGCTTATAAAAACGCCTATAATCGACTAATTGTTGCGGGAGGAGAGACATCCGGAGCTATTACATCTGTGTTAAATTTCACTTCATTTTATATTGGAAAAGAAATTGCACCTGGCGTTCCTACATTAATTCCAACACATCAACCGAATTTTCATTTAATTTTGAAATCAGGAAATTTTGGAAATAAAGAATTCTTTTTAGAGGCCTTGGAGGAATAAAATATGGACGATGTATTAAAATCAAAATATGAAGAAGCTATTTGGATTGCAAAAGCATTATTTCAGCATAGAATCATTACAGGTACTACAGGTAATATTAGCTTTCTTCATAACAAAAAAATGTATATCACAAAAAGTGGAAGTTGTCTTGGAAAATTAGATATGGATAGTTTTGCCATAACTGATTTAAATGGAAATATATTATTTAATAAACCTAGCAAAGAATATATTATGCATTTAGCTTTATATAATTCAAATGAAACATATAAAGCAATTATTCATACACATAGTTTTTATACTACTTTATTAAGTTATAATAATCATTCACATATTGATACACCTTATATGAAGCTCAAGAATGAAAAATTAAAATATATAGATTATTTTCCACCTGGATCAAAAGAATTATTCTCAGCAGTTGAAAACTCCCTGGAAGAAAACAACGATACATATATTTTAGAAAAACATGGAATAATTTGTGCTAAAGATACTTTATTATCCGCCTTTGGAACCATCGAAGAAATAGAATATGGTGCTAAGCTTTCCTTTTTGTTAACTGAAAAAAACAAAACAGGTCCCCTTACATAGGTTAGACCTGTTTTTACTTTATCTAGATAAGTTTATGCTCTTAGAATTCATGATTTTAAATACATCTTCTTGTGTTACTACATTAAAATCATGTTGAATCATAAGTTGAAGTAGATTCCTAAACAATTGCCTCCACGAAGCATATATTCTGTATTCACACCATAATGGCGACTTTACTTAATCCAAACATTCCCACTGGATTATTTGGTACTTTAGATTCAAAATAACATTTATCTCTCCTACACTCACATATATTGGCATGTATGTGAGTTTTTTCTTTTAAATTATGTGGAATTATGGAACATGTAGCACTCTACTTGCGAAAGTGCTAATAAGGTGTATAATGTAATCAATTTCATAAGGAGGAACACTCATGAATAAACAAAAGAAGCCTTTATACAGATATTACACAATTATATTGATTGTCATTATGGCTTTAAACTTTATCGTATTCCCTATGTTTCAACAATCTAAACTTGAAACAACCAATTACTCAGATTTCTTAAATAAAATTGAAGAAAAGAAGATTGATACCGTTCAAATTGAAGATCACAATATTTATTACACTTTAAAGAAAGACTCAACAGATAAAACCTATAAAACAGGTGTTATGAATGATTCAGATTTAGTCAATCGTTTGGATAAATCCGGAGCTAAATTTGGACAAGTCTATCAAGAACAAATGAATCCAATTCTATCAAGTTTAATTTCCTTTTTCTTACCATTAATCATTTTCTGGGCATTTGGATCATGGATGTTTAAGCGTATGCAAAAGAAAATGGGCGGAGATGATCAAATGTCATTTTCACAAGGCTCTGGTTTTGGTCTAGGCAATCTAGGAAAGAGCAATGCCAAAGTCTATGTCGGTGAACAAACGGGAAAAACATTCAAGGATGTTGCAGGACAAGAAGAAGCGAAGGAAAACCTACAAGAGATTGTAGACTTCTTAAACAATCCAGCTAAATATAAAGAGATTGGTGCTAAGATGCCAAAAGGAGCCTTATTAGTAGGTCCTCCTGGAACAGGTAAAACATTACTTGCCAAAGCCGTTGCGGGTGAGGCTGGCGTTCCATTCTTCTCGATTTCAGGTAGTGAATTCGTAGAAATGTTTGTCGGTAGAGGAGCTGCCAAAGTGCGTGACCTATTTAAACAAGCTCGTGAAAAAGCTCCATGTATTGTATTTATTGATGAAATTGATACCATTGGTAAAAAACGTGATGGTGCAGGCATGAATGGTAATGATGAGCGTGAACAAACATTAAACCAATTGCTTGCCGAAATGGATGGATTTGATGGTTCCAAAGGCGTTGTATTGCTTGCGGCTACAAACCGTCCTGACTCATTAGATCCTGCTTTAACGCGTCCTGGTCGATTTGACAGAAGAATTCCAGTTGAACTTCCTGATCTTGCCGGTCGTGAAGCCATTCTTAAATTACATGCCAAAGACATTAAATGCTCAAGCAACATTGACTTTAACGTGATCGCTAGAGCTAGTGCAGGAGCTAGTGGTGCAGAACTTGCCAACATCATTAATGAAGGAGCTTTATTAGCGGTTCGTGACCATCGTAAAACAGTGGTGCAAAAAGACTTAGAAGAAGCCATTGAAATCGTTATTGCCGGTGAACAAAAGAAAGGGGCTGTCATTTCAAATCGAGAGCGAATGATCGTTTCTTATCATGAAATTGGTCATGCACTAGTGGCTGCTAAATGTAAAAACACGGCTCCCGTTCATAAAATCACAATTATCCCTCGTACAAAAGGGGCTTTGGGATATACTATGCAAGTAGAAGAAAACGAACAAAACTTACTATCAAAAGAAGAAGCTTTCCAAAAAATCATGGTGTATACAGGTGGTCGTTGTGCTGAAGAATTGATTTTCAACTCCATCACAAGTGGAGCGAGCAACGACATTGAACAAGCCACAAAACTTGCTAGAGCCATGATTACACGACTCGGAATGTCGGATGAATTTGGTATGACAGCTTTAGAAACTGTAAACAACCAATATTTAGGTGGTGATACATCTTTAGCTTGTTCAAATGAAACAGCGACTAAGATTGATGAGGCAACCATCGCATTAATTAAAAAAGCACATGATGAGGCTTATCAAATTCTAGAAGACAACAAGATGAAGTTACATGAACTTGCCAAATTCTTATATGAAAGAGAAACAATTACAGGTGAAGAATTTATGTATATCTTAAATAAGCCGGCTGAAATCCCAGCACAAACAAATAAAGATTAAGATGTGTGTAATGCACATCTTTTTTAAGTATAATGTATTGCGAGTTTTGATATTACTTTATACTAGGAGGATTTATGGAAATTCAAAGAAATCTATATTTCGTCAACTTCTCGCAATATTTATACATCTATACAAAAAAAAACATCCCTTATGTACATCTTAAATAAGCCGGCTGAAATTCCGACAAAAGAAGAATACTAAAACAAAGGATGAAGAGAATTTACTCTTCACCCTTTTTACATTGTTTTAAAGCATTGATTAACTTTGTTTCATCCAAAGGCTTAGCCAAATGCATATTCATACCTGCTATCTTGCTATTCATTATGTCTTCTACAAACGCATTCGCACTCATCGCAATAATTGGAATTGTCTTTGCATCCAATCGTTTTAATGCACGAATCTTTCTTGTCGCATCTAAACCATTTATTTTTGGCATCATGATATCCATAAGAATAAAATCAAATTTATTTTCTTCACTCTTTTCAAATAAATCTATTACTTCTTGACCATCTTTTGCACATACAACCCGAATACCATTACGTTCTAACATATATTCAACGATTTCCATATTCAAATCGTTATCTTCTGCCACAAGCACACATAAACCTTCTAACGATATTTGTTGATGCCTATTATTTTTGTTTTCAATTGGCTTTCCCAACTTAAAAGGAATCTGAATCGAAACCGTAGTTCCAACACCCTTTTCACTTTCCAATTGAATATTTCCATGCATATACTCCACAAGCTTTTTGGCAATAGGCAAGCCAAGACCTGTACCTTGATATGTGGATCTACTAGAACTATTTTCTTGCGCAAATAAATCAAAGGCATGTTGAATAAAATCTTTACTCATTCCGATACCATTATCTTTGCATCTAAATTCTAAAAGCGATGTCGAATCATCTAAACATTTCTCATTCATCCATACATGGATTTCTCCGTTTTCCGGTGTAAACTTAACAGCATTTTGTACAACTATCGATAGTATTCGTGAAAGATATATTGGATATCCTCTAAACCTTGAATGACTCAATTGACCTTCATACCAATCCAAAATATATTGAATATTCTTTTCTTGTGCTAATTGTTGTCCATCAATATTAATATTACCCAATAATTCAGTAATATCAAAATCAACTTCTTCCTCTGTAAAATGATCACTTTCTAAATCATTCATATCCAAAACATCATTGACCAAAGAAATCAAATAATTTAACGATCGATGAATCTTATTTCTTGTGATTTTCTGCAGCTCTAAATTCTTTGGATTTTGATCTGCAATATGAAGCATACCCGCAATACCATTTAATGGCGTACGCATATCATGAGACATACTCTGTAAGAATCGCGTTTTTATTTTTGCCTCTCGCTTTGCCTGTTCTGCTTCAAAGAATAAATTTAATTCTTTACGCTTTGTCTCACTAATTGTACGAATTGTCGCAATGGCTTGAGTCGCTTTTCCATTCGCATTTCTTTTGGAAACAATAATACGCAATTTATGCCAGTTGCCATCCACCATTCGATATTCCGCTAAAACATCCTCTTCTTTTTCAAATCGTGAAGTTAATGTTTCTATATTCGCAAATTGATGGATAATATTTCGATATTCCGGTGCAACCTCTTGTTCACATACGTCAAATATTTTTTCAGATGCACACCCCGTTTTAGGAATTATGTCACTTCCTGAAATTCTTTCATATATATCTGTTTCAAAATCAACTTTATAAATCGAACTATAACTTTTCGCAATTGTAGAAATCGTTTCATTACTCCTCTTTATTTCCTCTAAAGCATTCTGCAACCTTTTCTGCGTCGCTTTTTCTTTTTTGATAATATCATCAATATAACGAAAACCCAATAATGCGTGACACGACTCTTCATCTTCACTTACCTTAACAACTTTCGTTTCAAAATATTGATGATTCTGCGCATTTGGATAAGTACGATAATTCTGTGTAAGACTCACTTGTGTTTTCAACAAAGATTTTAAATTATCACGAGAAAACCACCATAAAAACTCAGCCTGCTCCTCCTTAGGAATATAACGCATCGCATATTGATAAGTATATTCGTAAAAATCTTTATACCCTGAATAACTTCTTATTAATTCACTCGCATTGGTTTCATCCTGAATATGAACAGGTTCAAATTTACCACTGTTAACTTCTAAATAATAAATAGCCGTAAAGTCAGAACTTAGACTTTCTAGAATTTGTTTTTCTTCTTCTAACCGGTCATTTCTTTCTTTTTCATGTTCAACAATGTCATTCACCAATTTAAAGCCCAACACAAAATCATCTGTCTCATCCGAAATCTGCGCAAAACAAGCCTGGAAATAATCTATTTTTCCATTAAATTTTCTTTGAAAAACAACCGGATATACTTTTTCTGTCTTGATTCGTTCACGAACGACACGATAATTCACATTTCTTAAAAAATCTTCTCGATCTTCTTCACAAACATATTCTGAAGCATATTTCTCCATGCTCTTTTGATAATTATTTGTTTTGGCAAACTTTTCAATTGCATCTTGAGCAATATGATTACCTTTTTGTGTTTGTTGATACAATTCAACCGTTAAATCATGATTGATTACCCATACCGTGACATATTCATGACTTAAACCAGAAATAAAACGCTGTTGAAGAAGGTTTTTTTCCTTATGCTTATGAATATCAATAAGAAATCCACAAACACGTACTATTTTTCCTTTTTCATTTAAAACAGGCTTTCCAATCGCACGATACCAACGATATTGTTTATCTTTATTCTGAAGACGATACTCTACCTCATATGTTGCGGTTGAATCCCTCGTATCATGAATGTTTTTAAACTCTTCTTTAACAACATCAATATCTTGAGGATGCATATGATTCCAAAGCATAGAACACGAAATATGCGTCTCACCTTTAAATCCATAAAGCATCTCAGATAGACTCTCACTACCTATAAACTCTACTGGCCTTTCATTATCATCAAACCGAATGCGGTAACGAGCCTCACCTAACTCACCGTATAGCGCATCTTCACTATCTTCGTTTGTATATACCCATATAGAAGTATTCTCATCATTATCTGAATACCGATCAATTTTCAGACGAATCAAGGTACCATCCTTTTTACGATACGTAACATTCACTTGATTTCCAGAAGACAAAATATTATATACATAATCATAGTCCAAGACTCGATCAATCACTTCTTGATAATCACAAGCTACATAATGATCTCGATATAATTGCATCGCATCTGAATATAAACCTTTTGTGTCTTTGGCAAAAGCACGAAATGCTTCTGGAGCTAAAATATCACGAAAAGTATCTGTACTTCGATCTAAAATATAAACCGCTGCATATTTAGGTGCTATTAATCGCAAAAAATTTTCGGCATCTCTTTTTTCTTGAAGAAGTTGATTCATAGTATGACCTCCTCATATTAACATTTTCATTATAAATGACTATTTAATTTTTTCCTATTTTAAAATCAAAAATCTAACAAGAAAGTAGGCGATAGAGTTTAAATTCTACCGCCCCTTATCAAACCATACGTGCCCTATTAAGGCATACGGCTTACCAATGTGAGTTACATTTTAGAAAAGACTTAAATGTTGTGATTCGACTTATTTAGTGTATGCATACTGAAAGAACCTCTTTTTACTCTGAGAAGAGGTACTTTTCTTTTTATTGGAATCCATCAATAAAATAAAATCATCAATGTTAATTCCAGGGAAAACTATTTGAGTCTTCATATACGCACCTGTAACTAGACCCATACATTTTATGAAAAACTTGTTATCATATTTGACAGTTAATAATTTACCTTGTGCTTGTCCACCATGTTTCTTTCCGCGGCATGAGAAACTTACTCGTAGTCTTTGACGCACGTAACCATCTAATTTGGTTATATCAAGAGCAGGTATGCCATGCATAACTCGCCCGCGTTCGTTAAGTAACAGTCTGATTTCTCGTGCAACTTGAAAAGGAATAAGGAAGTAATTAAACTTACCTCTTATGACTGGGTTTAAAATCTTCGTCCACTTCTCAAAGGAATGTGTACAACTTTTCTTCGTGATAGATTTAATATCACTCTTGAACTTCTTTATCGATTTTCTAGACGGTCCAAACGTGTAATAGACATGTCTATTTTTAGACAGTTTTAAATGATTGAATGTAAAGCCTAGAAAATCAAAATCTTTCTCGTGAAAATCAATATCATCGCTTTTATCTTCTGCCAATTCAAGGCCTAGACGTTGTAATGTTTCATGTACTATAACTTTGGCTTTTTCCAAATCTTCCTTTGTTTGACACATGACTATTGAGTCATCGGCATACCTCACGAATTCAAGATTTGCTTTAGCTAATTCCCAGTCAAGTTCATTCAAATAGATGTTCGCCAATAATGGAGAAATAACTCCTCCTTGTTGTGTACCACTTGCGGTTTCATATCGTATTTCATCTTCCATGTACCCTGCTTTAAGTGTTTTCCAAATCATGTCTAGTACTGTTCCATCTGACACATACTTATTGATAACCTTCATAAGTTTCTTGTGAGGTATATTGTCAAAATAGCCTTTTATATCAAAATCATAGATATATAGATATCCACTTTCTAATCTAGACACAATCTTCTTTATGGCTAACTTAACATCTCTGTTAGGTCTGAATCCACAGGAATTGTCGTGAAATACATTTTCTTCAAAGAAGGGTTCAAGTTTAGTAACCAGTGCTTGTTGCACGACCCTGTCTTTAATAGTTGGAATTCCTAAAGGTCTTAACTTTCCATTTTTCTTCGGTATATACTTTCGTCTTACTGGAGAAGGCTTGTACGTCTTTGTTCGAAGTTCATTCAAAATCAACTCTATGTTTTCATCTAAATTTTTCTCAAACATTTTGATACTGATTTTATCAATGCCGGCACATCCTTTGTTCTTCTTCACTTTACGAAAAGCTTCTGTAAGAACATCTTTGTGTAGTATCTTTCCATACACACTAAATAATTTGAATTTTAATGGTTCATTCATAATGTCTTTTCTTATCTCCTTTCCACTGTCATGTAATATCTTTTAAGGTTAATACGAATATTCTTAAAATTTGCACTTACACAACTACATCTACTCAAAGCTCACAAGGTGTTACCACTTCGCTCCATTATATTTCTATAACTTCTTCGCTACTATTAGTAACTCTGACTTCTCCGTACACTATCCGTCACTTCGCTACGCTTATAGATGGTAGTCCATTAAATACGGAGACCTCACAGGATCATCTGTGCCTTCCCTTGAACTCATGCTTCCTGCTTTCACATCCAGTATTAACAGATATCGATATAGTCATTGGTATCTATTCATAGGATTTCTGCTTTTTTCCGCAGCATCATCAATACTGAACGCCACATGTGCATTGATAGATTGGTGCCTGAGTTCTCGCTTTAACTCCCTTCACACACTCCCTCACGAGAATGCATTGAGTATGGCTTACTACTTGGCTATATCCTTAGTAGACAAAGTATTTCAACCTTGTTGGGACTGTTTTACTTCAATGACTTTTGTATAGTGTTACAAATATCTTGTACTTTATTATCTCTAAAATAAAACAGTTGATAATCATTGATTTAGATTATCAACTATAAGCACGACTGCCTGTCGTACAAAAAAGGAAGCTTCACGCTTCCTAATCGCACAACTCATATAAATCTAAAATCAATTGTTCTGTCTTATCCCAGCCTAGACAAGGATCTGTGATTGATTTTCCATACACATTACCATCTGTTGGCTGATTTCCATCCTCTAAATAACTCTCAATCATTAAGCCCTTCACTAGCTTTTTGATATCTTCCGATTTACTTCTAGAATGCATTACATCCTTGGCAATACGAATCTGCTCTAAATATTGTTTGTTTGAATTCGAGTGATTACAATCCACAATACATGCCGGATTCTTTAAATCTGACTTTTCATATAAGTGAATTAATTCCATTAAATCTTCATAATGATAATTCGCGTGCGCATGATTGAACTTATCCACATATCCTCTTAAAATCGCATGAGCTAGTGGATTTCCATCTGTCTGTACTTCCCAGCCACGATAAACAAATCTTTGATCGGCTTGAGCCGCTACAATCGAATTCATCATAACTGTTAGATCTCCACCAGTAGGATTTTTCATTCCCGCTGGAATTCCTACACCACTAGCCACAATACGATGTTGTTGATTTTCAACGCTTCTTGCACCGATGGCTACATATCCTAATAAATCCGATAAATACGCATGATTTTCTGGATACAACATCTCTTCTGCACAAGTAAAACCAGTTTGTGTTACAACATCTGTATGCAGTTTACGAATCGCAATGATTCCCTTCAACATATCTTCTTTGGAATGAGGATCTGGCTGATGCAACATCCCCTTATATCCAACACCCTTAGTACGAGGCTTGTTTGTGTAGACACGTGGAATCATAAAAATCTTATCTTTAACTTTTTCTTGTAAAACAGCCAAACGATTCATATAATCTAAAACCGCATCTTCACGATCCGCACTACAAGGACCAATAATTAAAATTAAACGATCATCTTTTCCAGTAAAAATATCTTCAATTTCCTGATCTCTTTGTTTCTTAATTTTTTGCACCTTATAAGGCAAAGGAAATTCCTTTTTCAAATCTTCTGGAGTTGGTAACTCCTGTATCTTCTTCATATCCATATTCAACATTCCTCTTTAAATCACCCTTTGACAATATCATATTCTCGCATGTTTTTCAAAATCAGAACTGATTTAATTGATATTCCAAGATGTAATCATCCATGATAAAGCCATTCCCTATATCTGTCTGTACAGAATCAATCCATTGAAAACCAAACTTCTCATATACAGCTAGACTATGCTTATTATATTTGTTGCAAGTCAAATAAATAGATGAGTAACAATACTTTTCTGCCTGTTTCTTTACATACTCAAACATTTCAGTCGCATAGTGCTTTCCTCTAGCCAAATCCTTTAAATACAGTTTAGACAAGAATAAACGATCCGGCTGATTCTGTAAACCAATATATCCGACTAGCTCATCCCCTTCATATACCTTATGATAATGATACTGCTGATGTTTTACTTGATCTTGCATGGCACCAAAACTCTGAAACTTATCTACCATATAGTCAATCTGTGCCTCTGAAATGATTCCAGGAAAAAATTCATGCCAAATCTTTTCGGCAAGAATAGCCACTTCTTTTAAATCATCCTCATTTTTACACTCAACAATATTAATACTTTTCATAATGCACCTTTGAAGAATCAAACTTATCTTTTACAACCTCTTCTTGATCAATATACCCAAATGAAATCATCCACATTGGAACAATTCCTTTTGGTAATTTAAAATACTGATTTAAAGCCAAATAACGCTCTTCATTCGGATACACACCCAGCCAGCATGAACCAATTCCCAAGCTTTTCGCTTCCACCAACATATTCTCTGTAGCTGCCGCAAGATCTTGTTGACAATAATCTAACCTATCATTCTTACTTTTATCCGCACAAACCACGATTCCCATAGCTGCATCTTTTAGAAAAGATGCATAGGGTGTCATTTGACTTAAATCCTTTAATGTATCTTTGTTTTGAACGACAATAAATTGCCAAGGCTGACTATTTCTAGCACTAGGAGCACTAAATGCAGCCTTTAAAATTAAATCGATCTCTTCTTTCTTTAATGATTCTTGTTTATATTTTCTTATACTCGTACGATTAAAAATTGCATCCATACTCCATTCTCCTTTTCTCACTATTATATCACCATTTTGAAAATTCGCTTTCATTATATAATGACTATTCTTTTCTTTGTGTTACAATACAAGCAGGAGGAATTTAACCATGTTAAAATTTGAACCATTCTATCAAGAATATGAAAGAACATTAGATGCCTTCTCATTGGCATTCTCAACTATTTATTTTGAACAAATGACAATTGCACCAAAGAAAGGAATTCCTTATTCAAATGAAATGTTGTCTAGACTATCTAAACAAGCTTTCATCATTGAAAATGATCCAGAAACCATTCAAAAAATCAAGGAATACGCAAAGACATTGCCAGAAGGAAGTTTAGAAAAGAAAGAAGTCGATTATCGTCTTGAAGCATTAGCTCAATCTGAAAACATTCCTAGTGATGTATATGCGAACTATGTCAAAGTTAAAGCGGATAGTGAACTTGCTTGGCATGAAGCTAAAGAAGCAGATAACTATGAACATTTCAAGCCACATTTACAAGCCATCATGAAAGAGACTTTACACCTTTTAGAATATGATCCTAAATTCAATGGAAATAATGCGTATGATGTATTATTGGATCGTTATGAAAAGGGAATGACACAAGAAAAATATGATGCATTCTTTAATAATGTTAAGGAAAAATTAGTTCCATTGATTCATGAAATTCAAAACAAGCCACAAATCAATGATGACTTACTTCATGAAACATATGATTTGGATCGCCAAGAAAAATTTATGGAAGTAATCTGTGATTTCATGAAAGTAGATTTTGGTAAAGTATACCTTTCAACCACAGAACACCCATTCACTGATTTCTTCTCAAGTAACGACGCTCGTATCACAACACACTATTATCCAGACCAATTTTTGAGCGCTATCCTTTCAACTGTACACGAATATGGACATGCTCTTTATGGACTACAAATGGATCCTGCATTTGAAGGAACCATGCTAACGCAAGCTGTTGGTTCGGCTGCACACGAATCGCAATCTCGTTTCTTAGAAAACCACGTTGGTAGAAGTCACGCTTTCTGGCAAGCAAACTATAATCAATTAGTAAATTTATTCCCAGAATTTAAAGATGTGTCTGTTGACGAGTTAGTAAACATGATCAATAAAACAGAATGTGCTTTGATTCGTACAGAAGCCGATGAATTGACATACCCATTACACATCATGGTTCGTTATGAAATCGAAAAAGAAATTGCCAAAGGCAATGTAGATTATGATAAGCTACCAGAACTATGGGCAGATAAATACGAAGAATATTTAGGCGTTCGTCCTACAAACTATAAAGAAGGTGTCTTACAAGATATGCACTGGTCTACAGGATACTTAGGATACTTTCCAACATATGCATTGGGTAGTGCGTATGCTGCACAATTGTATGCAACAATGGAAAAACAATTTGATGTAAAAGAAGCCCTGCTAACAAACCACTTTGAAAAAATCACAAACTGGTTAAAAGACAATGTACACCATTATGCCGCAAGTAAATCTATGGCTGAAATCGTAGAAGAAGTAAGTGGAGAACCATTTAATCCTGATTACTACACAGATTATTTAATTAAGAAATACAAGAAATTATACAATCTAGACTAAGAAGAAGTGAGTAACATCACTTCTTTTTCATTCATTTATTATTCCTTTGAAAAATCCGACAAATCAATAGCCGAAGAAACATCTCCACGTTTAAAATTACTTACCACACGGTCCATATCTGCCAAAGTTCTAGATGAAATGCTCTTTGGCACTGACAATTCCCGAGGTTCGAGAATAATACAACCATTTCCATATTCTTTCACATTGTAATATTGATAAGTCGCTCCTCTAAGAGTAATTCTTTTTTTGTTATCCAAATACGCAACATAATCCTTCATTATCAACACCTCCAATTCAAACATCAACATAAGCATTCCCATCTTTTATTATTAAAATATGCAATATTCTATTCTCTGTCAATCTTCTTTTACTTGTTCATTATCATTAAGAAGGATTGTATGCAACAATAAGAAAACAAATTCATTTATTGATTAGTATGGGTAGAATGGTTAAAAAAAACTGATTAAATAGAATGAAAGAAGAAGGTCAAATCTCTCAACATGGTAAAGGTAAAAATACATTCTATATACTAAATGAAAAGAAGTGATTCCTCACTTCTCTTTATTTATAGTCAAATAAACCATCATTCTTTTCTTCCATGGCCTTGATGATATGATATACAAATTCATTATAAGGCGTTGGAATATCTAATTCTTTTCCCATCTTCATTATTGCACCCGAAAACATATCAATTTCCGTATGTCTTTTGGCATCCAAGTCCTGTAGCGTAGAATACCTGGCTGTTTTAGGCACTGCACTACCACGTGTTGCACTTGGATCAGCCTTTGACATATCTATGCCTTTCGCATTGGCTATGGCTTCCAATTCTTCTTTTAATCCAGACTGTATAGCTTTCACATGATTACTATCCGAGTAACATCCAACTCCAGCTCCAAGAATAGCTTGGGGTAGGTTTTTCGTTACATTTAAGCGAAACTTACTCCATATTTCTTCCTGAATATATGAAGTCATTCGATAATGTAAATCACTTTGACTCAACAATTCCTCGATTCCCTTATTTTCCTCAAGTACGATTCCAATCGTTGTTTCTGGATCAAATACATATCCATTACCTTCTTTATGACTTGCAACTTTAATCAATGAATACGCCATATGCTGCATACCAATCTGATTTCCAATAATTTGTTCACTATCCACACCATTCATTAAAGACATGACTAAAGTATGTTCATCTACAATTTGTTTAATATCTTCTAAAGCATCCGGTAAAGCATTGTATTTTAAACATACAATCAATAAATCTACACCATGCGCTTCTTCAGGCGTTAATACTTCGGGATGATAAATGATATTATTGATTAGACAACCATTCTTTTTTAATCTTTCATACCGCTCATCTTTTGCGACAACACTCAACTGTATATCACACTTTGATAAGCCATAAATACAATAGGAGCCAACAGCTCCCGCACCTAATATCGCAACAGATTTAATTGTCATGTACTTCACTCTTTTCTTTTAAATGAACATGGTACTTTTCTTTTACATAAATTCCCAACAAGATTCCAACTACATATAGAGAAATATCCCCTAAATCAAATACGCCTCTATGAAAGATCAGCTGCAAACATTCACATAGAAAACCAATGAATACAGAAACAATGAAGTTTTCTTTGTTTGATGAAATAAATAGTCCATTCACCCATGGCATAAACATAAAATATCCAATATTAAATGCGAATACGATCCATTCTGTCCAAGATCCATAATAGATTTCTCTAAGACACGCAAATGGATTCAACTGAATAATACTGATACCTTGATCATAGCGAATCAATAGGGCAATAATTAAAAATAAATAATACACAAAGAAAAACATTGCTCGATGTTTTACATTCCAATTTTTTGTAAAAAACATCAACGCATCATATATAACAACCAGTTCAATACACCATACGACAAATTGAATTGGATACCATCCCATGCCAAAAATTTCCATTAAAACAGCTGTGACGTAGTAATGAATGAACAAGGATAAAACTAAACTTAAAATTAAGTATCTCCAATTTTTCATTTTAAAGTCCCCTTATTTTCTTCTTATTATGACACACTAAACTTTAAAATTCATTAAAAATCTAAAATTGAAGCATCCCAACCCATATCACGATAGCCTTGTTTGCAACGTTCCATATACGAATCACTTGGTTTACATGTTGGAAAACGATTATACATTTGGTAGATAAAACCAGTGATTGTTCAATGTCATTAAGTTAAGAAATGGCATCTTTGAGGGGAACACAAAAAATGTGCTCCCCTTTTTTTGTAGAAAATTTGAATTTTTTTGTTGACATACAGGTTGAAATGTGTGGCCTATTATCATTTCTGATAATAGGCCAATTGTTTATAGGTATATGTTTTTGGAGGTACTTATGAACAATTATAAATCGTTAAAAAAGCAATTAAAATTTTGCATCAAAACCATGAATGATTCTTCTTCTCTATTTGTTGTTGATTCAAATAAGGATTTTACACGGAAAAGAAAACATCTTTTTGGAAGTACTCTTTTCAATGTGCTTTTATTAGAGTCTGGATCTTTAAAAGATGAAATGTTCAAATTGTTTGGATATAAGCTTGATACGCCCACAGCTTCTTCATTTGTACAGGCACGTAGTAAGATTCGTCCAGATGCATTCCGTACATTATTCAATATGTTCAATGAACGAACACAGAAAATCAAGCTTCACAAAGGCTATCGCCTTCTCGCTGTTGATGGTTCTGTTCTGCCTATCAGCAGTGCTATCAAAGATACTAAAACCACTTTTTATAAGGCTAATAATTCGAATAAACCTTTCTCCGCCTATCATCTGAATACAAGCTATGATCTATTGGAATGTACTTATGATGATATTGTTCTTCAAGGAAATGCCGTAATGAATGAAAATGGTGCATTCAATGAAATAGTGGATAGATATGATGGTCCTAAAGCTATTTTCATCGCGGACAGAGGCTATGAATCTATCAATTCTTTTGTGAAAGTAGGTATGAAGAACCATAAGTATTTGATCAGGGTAAAGGATATTCATTCTAGAACAAGCGTACTGCGTAGTTTTGGTCCTTTTCCAGATACAGAATTTGATATGCATGTCCGTCGTACCTTGACCACAAAACAAACGAATGAAATAAAAGCTTATCCTGAAATATATAAGTTTGTCCCTAAGAATCAGAGATTTGATTTTTTTGACGGAAGCCCTTATTTTGATTTTGAATGTCGTGTGGTACGTTTCAAAATTAGTGATGATACCTACGAAAGTATTATTACAAATTTAGATGAATCCGAATTCAATATACAAGATATTAAAGAACTGTACCACCTTCGTTGGGAGATTGAAACAAGTTATCGTGAATTGAAATATCATCTAGATTTAAATACATTGCATTCAAAGAAAAGAATGTTTATAGAGCAGGAAATCTATGCAAAGCTGGTTCTATATAATTTCTGCAGCAGAGTAAGTAATAATATAAAAATCAAAGAAAAAGACAGAAAATACGAGTATCAATTAAATTATGTACGTGCTTTTCATATAATACGTAACTACCTAAAAGAAAAAGGTGGAAAGAATCCACCTAATATTGAATCACTGATAGCTAAAGAAATACTGCCAATCCGTCCTAATCGCCAGAATGAACGGAAAGTAAAAGCCAAATCACCGGTATCTTTTAACTATCGATATGATTAACAACTAATATTATATATTTTTTAAAATGTAGTAGCAATACTACAATTTTCGTCGTGCCTTCAAATAAAAATACCATCCAGACAATAGTATCCGGATGGTTCGTCATCTCTTAACTTAATGACATTGCGAATCTTGTCGCTTTTTTTAGCGACGGTATTGTTGATGCCGCTTGCACAAATTACTCCATTAAAAGCTGAATCAGATACAAAAGAGGTGGATGTCATGTTTACACATGATACGCATTCTCATTTGGATAGTTTCACAACAAATATAGATGGAGAACTTCAAGAAGTTGGTGGTTTTGCGAGAATTAAAACATTGATTAATGAACAAAAGAAGGAGAATCCAAATACACTAATATTGGATGGTGGGGATTTCTCAATGGGAACGTTGATACAAACAGTATATGATACGCAGGCAGCTGAACTTAGAATGCTTGGTTATCTTGGATATGATGTCACAACATTAGGAAATCATGAGTTTGATTATCGTTCAAAAGGTTTGGCCAATATGTTGAAGGCGGCCAAGGCTTCAGGTGAAACAATACCAGATCTTGTCGTATGCAATGTGGATTGGGATGGCATGAAAAAGGCTGGATTGAGTAAAGGTCAAAAACAGATTCAGTCCGGATTTGAAATTTATGGAGTAAAGGATTATGTTGTCATTCAAAAAGGAGATACAAAGATAGCTGTTACAGGTGTTTTTGGAAAAGATTCTTTGAAATGTGCACCAACGTGTGAATTGTTGTTTAAAGATCCTGTAGAAGCGGTTAAAGAAACAGTTGAAAAAATCAAGAAAAAAGAAAAAGTGGATATGGTTGTTTGTGTTTCTCATTGTGGAACTTGGGAGGATGAAAATAAATCGGAAGATGAACTTCTTGCCAAGAATGTAAAGGATATTGATTTAATCATCAGTGGACATACGCATTCAGAATTAAAAGAACCGATTCAACATGAAAATACATATATCGTATCTTGTGGGGAATATGGAAAAAATATCGGTTCTCTTTCAATGAAACAGAATTTGAATGGTCGTTGGGATTTAAGTTCTTATGAACTAATTCCTGTGTCTGAAAATATACAGCCGGATATGGAAACACAAAATCGAATTGATGAATTGATGGATACAGTGGATACAAACTATCTTGCAGATTTTGGCTATACAAGAAGTGAAGTTTTAGCGCAGAATGATATTGGATTTAATAGTTTAGAAGAACTATATTCAAAACATGAAGAATCAAATCTTGGACAAATTATTGCGGATTCATTTGCGTATGCTGTCGATTCAGTCGATGTAGCCGTTGTACCAAGTGGAACAATACGAGATACATATACAAAAGGAGATATTACCGTAGAAGATGTATATAATTCATTTTCTTTGGGTATTGGAAAAGATGGTATAGCTGGATATCCTTTGATTTCTACTTATCTTACGGGTAAAGAATTGAAATTAGCAGCCGAAGTGGATGCTTCAGTTTCTGATTTTATGATAACGGCAAGATTGTATTGTAGTGGACTTAATTTTACTTACAATCCACATCGAATGATTTTAAATAAAGTTACAGATTGTTATCTTACAAAGGATGATCAGAGAATTGAGATTCAAGATAATCAATTGTATCATGTTGTGACAGATATATATACAGGTCAGATGCTTGGTTCAGTAAATAAAATGTCATATGGACTTTTGTCGCTTGAACCAAAAGATCAGGATGGAAATCCAATTGAAAATCTAGAGGATCATATCATTAAAGAAGATGGCAAAGAATTAAAAGCTTGGGATGCAATCGCAAGATATATGCGCTCATTTGATGATACGGATGGTGATGGGATTAGCAATGTTTCAAAGTATTATGCTTCAACACATGAGCATAAGGTTGTGGATGATAGTAAGAATATAATTGACTTGATTAAAAAGCCAAATAAATTTAGTGCAATGATTGTGGCGATCGTTTTAGTCATTATTTTACTAATTGTACTTTTAATTTTATTGATTCGTAGAATTATTGGTAAGATAAGAAAAAAGAGTAAATAAACACATGAATGTGATGAGGAGTTAGGGCAATGAGTATAAATAAATGTAAAATTGGTGGAATTGTTGCAGAAGTGCCAAAGCGTATGAATAGCTTGTTTTATGGTGATGTTTTAGAAATCCGATTGGATATAAATCGCAAAGATATAGATAAGATTGAACATGTTACATGTTTAATTGTTGATAAAGAATTAATTGAAAGAGCAATGAATACAATTGGAGTAGGGGATTATCTATTTTGTTTCGGACATTTTGTGTCTTTGGAATATAAACGTAAACAATTGGTGAAATGTCCACATTGTGGCAAGGAAGGTTATCGTATGCGAAAAGCCCAGCATACAGATATTATTCTACGTGATTTTGAAGTGACGAAGGGAATTGACCTATCGGATTCAGATGGTGTTAATAGGGTGGTTTTGACTGGTGTTGTAAAGAATCCGATTCAACAAAGGGAAGGGCATAATCGTTTTCAGATTGTAAATAATCGTCCGATCCAAGCACAACAACATCTTATGGAAATTGTAACTGAGGAGCTATTAGCGGGGTCGGAACGTTTCAATTTGGTAAATGTGAATACATTTAATGGTCTTGCCACACATGTTAGTAAAACAGTGAAACAATCCAATCGTGTGATTGTGAAAGGCTCGATTTATGATCGTATAATCAAATATACGATTCCTTGTAAGTGTAAGTATTGTGAAGAAATGTTTGAATATGATGTTGTATATCCTCAATATGAGGTTACTGCAACAAGTGTTAGACAGGATGTGGATCATATCTCAAAATCTTAATAGATTTAATGACTCTCATTTATAAAATGGGAGTTTTTTTATTTTAATTTTTTTAAATGGAATATAAAGTGTTTAAAAATAAATAATTATATTATTTAAAACTTAAAAACAAGCAAGAAAAGTGTTCATAAAAATAATATAACAAGGAATATTATACGGAATAATTTACTGATAGACTAACAATGTACAAAGAAAGGACAGAAAAGTCAGTGCTTAGTTTGTTGATGGATATATGTGATGACCATGATGAAAACAAACAGTCGTTTTATTTAATGTGATATAAGTTAATTTTTCTAAAAGTTAAGACAATTAGTAATGAACGAGGAAACAGGAGGAAGAAATATGTTTAGTTTATTTTTAGTATTTATGGTGATTTATGGAGTTGGTGAAATTTCATATCAATCTATTGGATGTGATTGTTTTGTTGAAAGGATGGAAGAAACTATAAAGAGTATTACGTCTTTTGAGATGGTGAAGCAGGATGATTTTTGGAACAACGGGTTTGGTTAAATGTTTTAAAAAAGAAGTTAATTTTTTAAGAAGTTAAGACAATTAGTAGTGAACAAAGAAATAGGAGGAAGAAGTTATGTTTAGTTTATTTTTAGTATTTATGGTGATTTGTGTAGTTGTAAATGTGATTAGTGGTATTACTGGAATGTATTCAGATCACTCTGATGGTGATGATCATTTTAATCAATTTAATCAATTCCAACGTAATGTGCAGCAACAGCAGTTTGATGAAATGAACCGGCATTTTACGGAAGAGTCTTTAAAGAGTGTCACACCTTTTGAGATGGGTGGATATGATATGACACAGGGTAATTCATGGAATAACAATGATTTTGGTGGAATGTTTTAAGGAAAAGTGAAAATTAGGAGGAAATTTGAAAATGAAGAAAACAAACGAAAAAATTTTAGTAAGTGCATTAGCAGGAATGACAGTTTTACAAGGGGCAAATGCAACACTTATGAGTGTATGTGCACAAGAAAATAATGAAACGACGCATGAGAGTGTAATGAATGTGAAGATGTCGCAAAAGGATGAATTGGAATCTAAATTGAATGATTCTAAAAAGAATGTGGATGAAAAGACACTCGCTTTAGATAGTGCAAAAGGTGCTGCTAGTGTCGCAAAGAAACAGGTGGAAATATTAGAGTCTAAACAAGATGAAAAGAATCGATTGGTGCAACAAGACTATCAAGTATCTTACGATGTGATTATGAACGAGTTGCAGCCAATGTTAGATACGATTTCAGACTTGGAATCACAGATCAATGATGCCAAAAAGGATCTAGATGAAAAAATTAGTGTAAGTCAAAAGGCTAGTGAAGATTTGGATCAGGCTCAAAAAGATTTGGGCTTGAAAAAGACAGAGTTGATTGAATTACAGAATAAATTGGCAGGACTAGGAAATGTTGTGGATCTTAAATCAAAATTAGAGGGTGCTAAAGAAGAAAGAGATGCAGTATTAACTCATTTAAATAGTGTTCAACAAGATGCGGATGTAGCCAATGCGAAATTACAGGATGCATATAGTGAAATTGGAATTGCGGACGATGCGCTTGTAGAAGCAACATTTGTCTATAATGAGGCTGTGAATACAATGGCTGAAAAAGAGGCAATCGTCAAAGAAAAACAGGCAATTGTAGATCAATTTAAAGATGAAAATGGTATAGAAGACGCAAAAACAGAATTGGATATCGCAAAGGGTAATTTGGATGATGCGAAAACGTTTGTTGACTATAAGTTCTCAGAAATGATGAATGCACAGGCTGATTATGATAATGCTTTAGATACATATAATAGATTCGAAAAGGATTATGAAAATGCTAAAGAAGAAGTAAATGGAGCTCAAATTAATTTGAATAATGCGAATCAAAAGTTAGAAAGTGTTCAAGCTGAATATGATGCGAATCAAAAAGAAATGGAAGCTAAGAATAACGAAATCTTAGCTTTAAATACACAGATTGCAGATGCTCAAAGTGAAGTTGATAAAGCTCAGACTGATTATGACAAAGCTTTGAATGAGTACAACAGCACTTCCAGTCCTTTAGAGCAGGCTAAAAAAAACCTTGTGGACTTTGAATCTAAGTATGCTACAGAATTGAGTCGTTTAACAACTGGAAGCAAGGGATACTTTGAATCTCTTGGCTGTTCGGAAGATGTACTAAGCGTGTTCAAGGTTGACGATAGCTATCAAGGCGAGGTCGCAGAATACACACATATGGGACAGGCTGGAGATGCAACAAGTCTGGAAAATGTGAAAGCTTCTATTCCTTATTTACGAGAGTTTAATGAAATTCGTAAAAAAGAAGGATTGCCGGAGTTGAGTGTAAGTATGCTTATGATGGCAATTGCTCAGGTCAACGCAAACTATGCACAGGTGGAAGGAAATCATTCCTCAGCGTATGGAACCTGTGAAAACCTTGCATGGGGATATGGAGAAGCAGGAACAGGAGCAAGTCCGTTTAGAGGCTGGTACGACTACGAAAAGAAACAGTATGAAGCTGGAAATCACAAATTCTCTGAAGTGGGACACTATTTGAATATCGTACATCCGGCGAATACAATCACTGGCTTTGCGTTGCAAAAGGTGAATGGTGTCTATGCTCAGGAATTCGGAGAACATAATTCATTCACAAAAGATGTTATCTTGTCTTTAGATGAATTTGAAACATCTTTCAACAACTACTACAACAATTTAAAATCTGTTAATGCTCAGCATAAAGCATTAAAAGATGCTGTAAACAATGTAAATGGAACCACTACAAAAGATGACACAGCGTTAAAGAATGCAGAAAGTTTGTTGGCAACTAAAAAGAATGATTTATTGAATCTTCAAAATCAATTGAATCAAACAAATAGTGAAAGAGATAGTCTAGTAGTTTTCGCAACAACGAAAAAGAATGAAATGGATCAGGCCAAAGAGGATGTGGATTATGCCAAGGTAAATGTTGATCGAAAGAAATTGGATGCGGCTAGTGCGAGTGAAGTTTTAGATAATGCAAAGGCAGATGTTTTGGCAAAAGAAAATGCAAAGAAAGATGCAGAAAGTAAATTGGCTACAGCAAAACAACAGGTGGATGCATTACAGGCAACAATAGATGGTTTACAAGACAATATTGATAATTGGGATATCAATAAGGAAAAGGCAAAGAAAGCGTTGAGTATTGCTGAAATGGATTTGTGTGCCGCAAAAGAGATGGAATCCAATGCTAAAGAAAATTTATTGAAGGCAACAGATGCATACAATGAGGCGATGAAGGCTTGTGAAGATGCACAAGCTAAAGCGGATGTTACAAGTGCTGCTTTATTAAAGGCTGAAAGTTCATTTAATGAAAAGAATAGTGTTTATGAAAAAGTACAAAATGCAGTTTTAGATTATGATCAAAGTAGTTCTAGACTTGAATCTGTGAAAACAGAATTAACCGAGATTGAAGGCCATGTGGATGTGTTAAAGAAAGCGCAGGCAGAGCTTGATCAAAAGATTTCTGGTTTACAATCGGAGATTGAAGATTTGAATGTGTCTTTGACAAATCAAAAATCCAATGCGTTGCCATATGAACAGATGAAATCTTTGTTGGATGATGTTATGGATAGGGGGACTCAGGTTGATTTAAGTATGGTTGAAAATGATCAAGTCAAAGCTTTATTGATTCAACTTTCCATGGATGTGGATGATTTAAAAGGTATTCGAAAAGATTTAGATGAAGCTAAGAATGTATATGTAGAAAAATGCAATTTATATTTGGATGCGAAAAACGACTTGTTGAATGCCAAGGATGAAAATAGTGATGCGATGAAGGCTTTAAATGAATATTTAAATCGTGAAACTAAACCAGAAACAGTGACAAGTACAAATGAAAATATAAATACGGGAGTAGATGTAAATACATGGAGTTCTATGATGAGTGCAATGTTGGCTGGTTTAGGCGTTGTGGGTGTTTTACATCAAAAAAGAAAAGAAGATGAAGAATGAGGAGGATAGAGAATGTTTGAAGTATTTTTGTTGATAGTTGGTTGTATGATTTCCATTATGTTTATTGATTCGATTTTAGTCGATGAGAAAAGTGAAGAGAGATTAAATCGTTTATACGATGGGAATATGAATTTATAGGAAAGAAATAGGAGGAAATTTGAAAATGAAAAAAACAAACGAAAAAATTTTAGTAAGTGCATTAGCAGGAATGACAGCTTTACAAGGTATGAGTACAACACTTATGAGTGTATGTGCACAAGAAAATGATGAAATGACACATGTGAGTGTCATGAATGTGAAGATGTCGCAAAAGGATGAATTGGAATCTAAATTAAATGATTCAAAGAAAGATGTGGAAGAAAAGACATTGGCTTTAGATAGTGCAAAAGGGGCATTAAGTGTTGCAAGTAAGCAAGTAGAAATATTAGAGTCTAAACAAGATGAAAAGAGTCAATTGGTACAACAAGATTATCAAGCAATGTATGATGCGATTAATAGTAAGTTGCAGCCTTTATTAGATGAAATCACAAATTTAGAAGGGCAGATCAAAGGTGCCAAAAAGGATTTGGATGATAAAATCAGTGCGAGTCAAAAGGCAGCTGCAGATTTAGAAGAAGCACAAAATACATTAGCATCAAAAAAGGATGCTTTAGAACAGCTTCAAAGAAAGCTCGATTCTTTTAAAGGTGAGGAGAATTTGGCAAAAGAATTAGAGAAGGCAACACAAGAAAAAGATGTGGCTGAAAAAGCTGTAAGTGATGCACAGAAAAATGTGGATGATGCAAATACTGTATTGTCGCAAGCAACTTCTGATGCAGAGAATAAAAAGGTAGCTTTAGACCAGGCAAATCAAGGTTTGGATGCGGCATTAGCGGATGTGTCAGAGAAACAAAAGATTGTGGATGAAAAACAAGCTTCAGTTGATTCTTTTGATGAGGATACGACAAAAGCTGAATTGGAACAGGCGAAGATAGATTTAAGTCTTGCCAAAGATAGATTGAGTAAGGCACAAGAAAGCGTGAATACAGCCACAAGTGTTTATAATGATGCCGTGACAATTCAAGAAAAGGCGCAACAAGCTTATGATACTTCTTGTCAAGATTTAGAAAATACAAAGGCTACTCTAGCACAAGCTCAAGATGCATTAGCTAAAGTACAAGAGGATGTGAATAATCTTCAGTCGCAAATGGAAAAGAAAAATGAAGAGATTAAGGGTTTAAATACAAAGATTGATGCGGCTAAATCAGATGTGAATAAGGCACAATCGAAGTATGATAAGGCTTTGAATGATTATAATAGTATTTCAAGTCCACTTGATCAGGCTAAAAAGAATCTGAATGATTTTGAAACTCAATATGCCACAGAACTTGCTCGTTTAAATCAGGGAAGTAAAGGATATTTTGATTCAATTGGATGTTCAGATCTTGCGAATTATGTGTTTAAAGTTGATAATTCTGCAGAAGGTAAATTAGCTTCTTATACAAATTTGGGTCAAGTTGATGATGCGACAAGTTTAGAAAACATGCAGGCATCTATCGCATATTTGAAAGAATGTAATGAAATTCGTAAACAAGAAGGTTTACCAGAATTAAAAGTCAGTGCATGGCTTATGGCAGTGGCTCAAGTCAATGCCAATCATGCCAAATATAATATAGAACATGCAGGTGTCTATGTAACGGGTGAAAACCTTGCGTGGGGATATGGAGATGCCAATACTGCGGCAAGTCCATATAGAGGGTGGTATGATGAAGAAAAGGCTGAATATTTAGCTGGTAACAATAACTTCTCGGATATTGGTCACTATAAAAATATTGTAGAAGGTCGATATACTGTAACGGGTTATGCGATTGGAACCAATGGTCAGTTCTCTATGGCTCATTGCCAGGAATTCTTAGATGAGGTAATGGGTGTAGATGATGATGTTCAAATGACTGTTTCTGAATTTGAGCAATCATTCAATGACTACTGCAACAATTTGAAATCTGTGGATTCTCAACACAAGACTTTACAGGATGCAGTAAAGAATGCGGCTTCTTCAAATACAAAAGATGATACAGCATTAAAACAAGCAGAGTCTGAATTGAATTCAAAAAAATCTGTATTATCGGATTTACAGGCTCAATTAGCACAGGCTAAAACGGATAAAAAGGAAATTTCAGATAATGTGGATGCGAAACAAAATGAAGTTTCTAAATTAAAGAATTCTGTAAAAGAATTGTCTTCTCAAGTAAAACAAAAGGAGAAAGTAAAGTCTGAAAAAGAATCTCAATTAAAGGAAGCTAAAAAGAATGCGGAATCAAAGGCAAATGAAAAGAAGGATAAGGAAAAGGATTTCGCAAACATTCAGAATGAACAATCAGCAATTCAAAGTAAGATTGATACACTAAGTGAGCGTTTAAATCATTGGGATGCGAATAAAGCACAGGCAAATCAAGAATTACAGTCTGCAAAAGATAGTCTTGAGGATGCGAAGGCTTTAGCCAAAACGCAAAAAGAAAATGCGAATGCATTAAAAGATGAATATGAAAAGGCATTGGATGTGAAATCTAAAGCTAAAGAAAATACAGACAAGTATCAATCTATTTTGAAACAAAAACAAGATGCATTCAATGAAAAAGTAGATCATTATGATGCTGCCAAACAAGCTAGTGATGACTATAAGAATACTGTTGAAGAGTTAAATGTGATAAAACAAGAAGTGAGTGAAACAACAAATATAATTCAATCACTACAGGAAAAGCAGAAAGCTCTAAAGACGGATATTCAAACATTGAAAGATGAAATTGTGACATTGAATGATAGTCTTACAAAATCAAAAGATAAAGCTTTACCAGAACAGACTTTAATGAATCTATTAAATGAAACAAGAGAAAAAGGAAGTAAGGTAGACCTATCTAAAGTAGAAGATGCAACTATGAAAGAAAAGATGACAAGTCTAGCACAAAATGTAGATGCCTTGAATGAAATCAATGGCGTACTAGAAATTGCCAAGGCAAATTATCAAACAAAATACGAGTTGTATCTAGATGCCAAGAAAGCAAAAACAGATGCCGATACCAACTACAATAAGGCTATGCAAGCATTAAATGACTACTTGAACTCACAATCAACCAAAGAAACTGAAGTTACAACTAACAAAGAATCTGTACATACAGGCGTTGATACAAATGTAATGGGATCCATGTTAACAAGCATGGTAGCAGGTCTAGGACTTGTAGGAATCCTACACAAAAAAAGAAGGGAGGAGAAATAAATAAGATATAAGTTTTCTTTAATCAATCATCAATTGTGTGTTAAAACCAAGCCAATAATTCAACCAAACCATTAAAATTTTCGACCATCGACCTAATTTGAAGGATTTTAAGCCCTAAAAATACCAAAAAAAAGCGAGGTGGTCGAAAAAATAAGCTAAAACCACCCGATTTTCAACATTTTTCGCAATCAAAGTCCAAAATGTGCTATATTTAGTAAGGGGAATATGATACTTATAAAGGATCGACACATAGGAGCAGTATAGTTACTTCTATTGTTTGGGTCTGGGGGAATATGATACTTATAAAGGATCGACACCATTTCTCAATGACTCAATTCTTTCTTCTAAAAAGAGGGAACTATGATACTTATAAAGGATCGACACCCTGGAATACAACTTTGTATGTACTGTAACCATTCATATGGGAACTATGATACTTATAAAGGATCGACACAAGTATCCAGAATCTACGATTTTTTGCGGAATTATGGAAAGGGTTATGGAGCTGCCTCGTCTTAACATACCGGTAGATATTCATATCGACGTAGGAAACACTAATATAAGCACAGAAGATAAAATCAAATTGGCAGAAAATATTCAGAGTGCTGTTCGGGATGTATTTCTTTCAAATTTGAATTATTCTGAAAATGAAGACCTATATACAAGTCGAATTAATTTCAAATAAATATAAATAAGGCTAATTGTAAAAGTAATATTAGCCGACATCTCTTCTTTTGAAAGTGTCTAGAAAGGACAAGAATATGCAGTTAATTCAAACAAAGGCTTATTCAACGCAAAAAGCAGTCCATGCTCGATATGTGTTGGATACCCAAAGTCAATCCAAAAGTCCGGAAGAAAATTTCAGAGCTATGGTAGACTATTTATTTTCAAAAGGTGCTAGATATTTCAAAGTAACATATTATTTGGGATATGATCAATGCGACTGGGATCCAGACCATTTGCACGATTTAATCACTCCAGAAACAACAGAAGAGGAGTGGAGAGCGTTGCTTCCAGGCATGATGGAAAACCAGCCGACCGTAGGTACTAAATTAAGTGATCATTGCTTAGCAAATATCACTTGTAGAACAGGAGTTCTACATTGTACAAGTTATGCCCCTTATGAAGATGCATTGCATGTTTGTGAATGGCTTTAATCGACGTGGATAGCTGTTGCTATCCTGTCTCCGGCTCCTGTCGGAATCTTTCCCGTTTTGGGAAAGGTTCCGTTCTGGGTTTGTCGGAGGTTTAGATGGCGTTGTCGAGAAAAGGTTCTTGCCAGTCCATATATATGGACCGGTGAGAGCTTTTTTGATTTATAGTCCAAACAAAAAAGGTCTTTTTTTAGCAGTGGACTTCAACTTTGAAATGCCACAAGATAGCGTTCTTATCTCGACAACTTTTACGAGCTTCTTTAAAGCTGTTGATATTGTTTCTTTGCTTGAGCAATACACTCTTCAAAGCTTTTCAATTGTCCTAAAATTGTGTCTGATCTCAAATTGGTCTCACATAAAGGGCGTTCGTTACCATTTAAATAATCCAAAGATAATCTCGAACTACATTTAGGGCATGTTATTGATATACTTTTTCTGTTCCGTTATTTGATTGATTGAAGAGGACATCTAATTAAACTGATGTTCTTTTTAATTTATTTAGTTTTAGGTTAATTAATTTGAATTGTTTGACATATAAGAAGTGAAGGAGGGGATAAGATGTTTGTGAATGTTTCAAATCATCCTAGTGAATTGTGGTTAGATAAACAAAAAGAGTGTGCTTTGTGTTATGGAAGTATTGTAGATGTTGCTTTTCCTGCAATTCATAAGGATTATGATAGTAATAAGTATGATGAATTGGTTGAATTGTATTATGAAAGAATTATGGGTATTTGTCCGGATGTTGTGATGGTCCAGGGTGAATTTGTCTTTACATATAGGTTAGTAGGTAAGCTGAAGGAAAGTGGTATTCGAGTTGTATCAGCTCGTAGTGAGCGTGTATGTCAGGAATTCAAGGATGAGAATAATGTGATTCATAAGCATAGTATTTTTGAGTTTATTGACTTTGTGGATTATTGATTTGTTTGTTGTTGTTTTATTTGAAAAAGCTTACAATATGAGTATAAATGGTTATATTTTATAGAAGGAGAGAGGGTAATGAATCAAGAGATATTAAGTATTCAATTTCTTGCTTTGATTCATGATATTGATAAATTTTATCAAAGGGCTTATGGATCAAAGGATAAAGAAAATTATACGTATCGATTTTGTAAAGAAGTGTTGGGCTTAGATGAAGAGTTGAGTGCTGTATTTACTGATAGTGAGTGTAAGTATGCAAAACTGATTGAAAGAGCTAATTGCATTTCTAACGAAATTGATAGTGAAGAAGATTCTAACTATTTAGAAGATAATAGTGTTCGTCTAAAATCGATTTTTTCAGAGATTGATTTTGGAAAAGAAAGAAAAAAAGCTTACTTTAATCTAAATAAAATCGATTGTTCAACATATCCACAAGAAACTGTGGAAGTTGAGAATCGTTATAAGGAATTATGGGATGCTTTTGAAGATTCAGTAAAGGGAATTTGTACTAATGGCATTAACAAGTATGCTTTTGATCGTATGTATGCGATGCTATTTGAATATACAACGTTGATTCCAGATTCAAATCTTTATAAAGACGGTTCTTTTGTTAGTTTATTTGACCATTCTAAATTAACTTCAGCTATCGCAGGTTGTCTTCTTGAACATCAAACGGATAGTTTCTATATGTATGAATTTGATGTATCTGGAATTCAGAAATTTATTTTTAAAGTTGTAGAAGGTAGCAGTACAAAGAAGGGTATTGCGAAGGCTTTGCGTGGTCGTTCTTCGTACATCAATCTTTTAACGAATGCGATTACGTATTCAATTTTGGATAAGTTTGATTTAACGGAAAGTAACATTATCTTTAATACCGGTGGAGGAGGAACGATTTTACTTCCTTTCGAAGAAAATATTGATTCAATATTGAAAAATGTTGAAAAACCGGTAAAAGAAGCGTTATTTGAAATGTTTGGAGATACGATTACATTTGTTTCTGCATATGTAGAAATGAATGCAGAGGAGTTGAAGGTATTCAAACAGGAAAAGGCATTAACTTTAAAAATGAAATTGGATGAAAATAAATCTAAAAAGTATAATGAATTGTTTAAAAGAGACAATTTCTTTTTCCAGATGTCAGCATCTCAAAACAAATGTAATTTGTGTGGTAATGAAATAGATGATGATATAGAGCGTTGTTCAACATGTAATGCGATTGAACATATTTCTGATTTTTATACAAAATATGATAAAGGATTTGTCATTTGTTATGATGTGAATGATGCATTAAAAGAATATAAAGATGAGGATTTGGAGAAGATTGATTTTAAATATTGTCAGATTTATTTGATTCCTAAATATAAAATGATGTCTATTCCTAGTCATGTTTATATTGATTCGATAAATAATCCAGAATTAGGAAATGTTCGTTTCTTGGCTAATTTAGTACCAAAAAATAAGAATGGTAATATTATGTCATTTGGTTCAATAGTTGATGAATTGACACCGGATACTTGTGGTGACAAGAAAATGGCTATTTTAAAAATGGATGTAGATAATCTTGGAGCTGTTTTTGCGTTTGGATTAAAAGAGAAAAAAGAAGGTTCAAAACAAATGGTGTTGCAGCGTTCATTGAGTAAATATCTAACGCTTTCTAGATCTATGGAATTATTCTTTGGCAAGTTCTTAGTTCAAATTTGTAAAGATGTCACAAGAGATATTTATGCAATGGAAAATCAAAGTATGAAAAATGAGAATATGTTCTACATTGATTACGCAGGTGGAGATGACTTAGTTATTATTGGTCCTGCTTATGGAATTGTATACTTAGCTAAAGAAATCAATGAAAAATTTAATCAATTTGTGAAAAATGAGAATATGTCAATTTCAGGTGGAATATTTATTCAGGATGATAAGAGTCCAATTCGTTTTGGAGTTCAAAGTGCTGAGGATTTGTTGGAAGAATCAAAGGGATTATCTAGTAAAAATGGAATTACAATGATTCATACAACGATTGCGTTTAATAAATTTGATGAATTACTTCAATGTGCACAAAAATATAAAGGCTATATTAATGATGGAGTGATTTCAAGAACTAATTTATATAGCATAATGAGTTTGATTCGTGATAAAGATTATGCAGATTATTTAAGAACGATTCCTTTGATTCAATATTCTTTATTTAGAAATATTGATAAGAATCATTCAGAAAAACGTGAAGACATTCTAAGGGATTTTAATAAAATTAGTTCTTATTCAAATCACGACGAATTGTTGAATCAGATGGTTTTGATTCTTAAACTTGCAATCATGTTTACAAGAAATAGTTGATGGGAGGAAAATAATATGGCAAAAAATAAAAAATTAGCTGGAATGAGTATAAAAAAAGCAACTGTGAATAATAAGCCACAGCAGTCTGATAATAATAAAAAGGCAAGTCACACATTATTACCTGAAAGAAACAAAGTAGAACTTCCTAAAGAAATTAATTATGCGTTGTCTGATTTTTATGAAGATGGATCGGATTTGTTTTTACCAAAAACAGGATATGCGTATCAATATGCTGAAAAATTTAAGGATATTCCGCCACACCAATTAAGAAAGGTGTTGGATTATGTGAAGGGTATTTTGGTAAATTTAAGAAATAATGATTTTAAAACTTCACAGAAAAGATTGTTTGTACTATTACCGATGACAGCATATAACTGCGGGCGTTTGGGCAAAAGTGAATCGGCTAAATATGATTATTACTATGAATTTATGAAGATGCATATTTCAGATCGTACAATTCGTACAGAAGAAGATATTCAAGTATTTGACACTTTATTTACAAGTATCATTGCATATCATGTTCAATTAAATAAGAAAGATGATTCAGAGGAATAGGAGGATAAAAAGATGATTAAGAAAATTTTAACAGTGGATTTACAAATAAGATTATTGAGTGGAATGCATATTGGTGGATCAGATTCTTCTTTTGATATTGGAGGTGCAGATTCTTCGGTATTTAAAGATCCGTTGACAAAACGTCCTGTTATTCCTGGAAGTTCATTAAAAGGAAAATTAAGATCATTATTAACTTATGATGATGAAATGATTGATGGGGATGATATTACAATTCGTAATGATGTGACAAGAAATCTATTTGAAAGTGTTGAAATGGATCCGAATACACCTTCTATTACACGTGCATTATTTAGAGATATGACTTTGACAGAAGATTCAGCAAGAAAAATCACGGATATCTTAGGGGATGGTGTTTATACAGAAATCAAAGCAGAAAACTCAATTGATAAACTAAAAGGTACAGCTAAGAGTCCTCGTTTTATTGAGCGTGTTCCTGCAGGAGCTGAGTTTGAAGGTCAAATCGTATTAACTGTATTTGATGGTGATGATGAAGAAAAAATGAAATCAGATATTGAAAAAGCGTTGAACTTATTAGAATTGAACTATATTGGTGGTAGTGGTTCAAGAGGATATGGTCGTGTAAAAGTGTTGAATCTAGATTCTGAATCAGGGAAGTTACAATGGAAGGAAGCATTGATGAATGAAAACGTATAGGGTTGAATTTGAATGTAAGTCTAGAATCAATAAACTTCCCGATGCACAAACTATTTTTGGCGTAATTTGTTCCATTTATAAAAATGTATATGGAGATGAAAAATTTAATGAATACATTTCTTCTTTGAAGGAAGGACATCCATTGTTTGTACACTCTTCATTATTTCCAGAAGGATTATTTCCGATGATTAAAGAGAGTTTATTTGATGTTAGTTTAGTAAATGAACAGACATTAAAGAGTTCTCCAAGTGAACAGATTGGTGTGTTATCTCAATTGAAAAAGTATAAAAAAATCTCCTATATCGCAGAAGGTATAATGAAAGACTATATTTTTGCGAATAAGGTTGATGAATTGAAGAGTGAACAATTGAAAAATCCAGATGCATTTCAAATTGATGGCGGTATTTTAAAGCGTAATAATAGTCAAAAGAATGTGTACGAAACAAAAAATATTCTAGTAACGCATGCAAGAATTGATAAATTAAATATTGAAGGTGAAAATCGTTCTTTGTACTATGATCAGTCTATTTTTCATAAACAAGGACAAAAGTTCTTTATGTTTGTGAAAACGGATTTGGATATGCATAAAGTTGAAGATGTATTGAAATATATTGAGTATTTTCCAATTGGCAGCAAAGGCTCAACAGGTAATAACGTATTTAAATATGTAGAGTATAAAAAATACAATTATGACAATGTAAATCCGAATGTTGTTTTATTGTCAAAGTGTTTACCAATGGAAAATGAATTTGATTATGACAATTCTTTCTATGGTGTCTTTAGTAACCAATATCATTCTTCAAATGAATATAAAAATTATGTTATTGGAAAGATTTCTAAATTGGTAGAAGGAAGTTTGATGGCTCCAATTGAAAAGAAAGAGTATTACGGTCAATTGTTAAATGTATCGAATGATGAAAATCCATTATATCATTACGGTATTGGATTTGTGTTATAGGAGGAAAACAATATGAGAATTGATGTTGTGTCTCCTGTTCATGTGGGAACGGGAGAAAAAAATATGCCGTTTCTATATGATGAATGGAAAGGGAATTATTATCGTTATTTAATTACAGATTTATTGCTGAAAATGCCAGATGGATTAAACACTTATTCTCTTTATGATGATTTGAAATCATTTGATCAATCAAAAGACACTAAGAAAAAAATGATTGATTTATTTCGAAAGAATGTACACTATAAAGAAATTAAAAGTGTATATGCATTAAAAAAAGAGGGGAATATTGGAAATAACTATGTTTTTGAACAGGTAAAGGCATTGGATAAGCCAATTATTCCTGGAAGTACTATTAAGGGCGCAATTGAAAATGTAGTAATTTATTCATTTTTAACAGATTATTATGATGAGTGCATTAAAGATAATTTACCTAAAAAAGAGCTTCAATCCAAGACTGACATAAAAAAATATAGTAATGAAGTCACATATTTATCAATGATTTTTGATGTTGATAAAACGGAATGCGAAGAATTTTTACACGATGTATTTTCATGCTTATTATGTAGCGACATTACTTTTAATAATATGTCAATTTTTGAAGGGATAAGATTAAATAAAACAAGGCCTCAACCTATATGTGCTTTTGAATGTATTGCTTCAAATCAATCTTCAAGAGGAAATTTTATTCAGTTTGATAGTAACAATAGACGTCTAGATAAATATGAAGGAATGTCATACATGGAAGATTTTATTTCAAGATTTCAAAAGGAAAATATTATTCAAGCTTGTAATAAATTTTCTAAGGATTGTTTAAAAAGTGATTTTAATGAAAAATTAAATAGTATATATGAAAAAGATACTTACGATTACGATATACATAATACTGTTACAGATACATTATGGTATCACGAATCTGAGACATCCTGTTATTTGCGTGTTGGAAAAAATACGAACTGGAACATTAAAGGATTAGGATTATTGTTCAAAAAAATGGATAAAGATTTCTTCAAAAAGAATTTCAAAAATTTGTTTAGTCCAACTGAAGAAGAATTAGAAGACGCTAAAATGGAATTGTTCCCTTGTTCTAGAACGATTTATATAAATGAAAACGAAGAAGCATTCTTCCCTGGTGTTATTAAATTATCATTTGATGATTAGACAAAGCGTTTTGATTTCATTTCCTTTAGGAGCTAAATTTAATAAGAATCCAAAATTAGTTGTATACAGACAATTTTTAAATATGGTTCGTAAACTTAGTTGTGTAAATATTGAGGGTAAGTGTTATACTTGTCCAATGCAGAAAAGTTGCACATATTATAAGGTGTCAGGAGAAAACTTAAGGATGTATCCTGGCATCTTTATTCATTCGAATATATTTGAAAAAAGTTTTTTTCGCCAGGGAGAAGAACTTCAATTGGATTTTATAATTTTAGGTAACCAAAGAAATAATGAAGCTTATATTGAATTGTTTTTCAAGCAATATTGTAAACAATCTGTATGTGGGATACCCTTCTATTTAAAAAGTATCACTACAAATGTGATTAATGGAATTCAAGATGCATCTTTTAATGTAGTGTCTATTGTTGAAAGTAAAAATCTTCAAGAAGTAATAAATGATATGATCATTTATTACAACGAACATTATGAAACGGATTATAAAAATATAGAAGTTTTAGATACCAAACAAAGTCGAGAAATTACTATGAGAGATATGCATAATCATAATGTATATGGGTATATGGGGATTCATGGATCTATAAATGGTTTGCCAAAAGATTTTATTGTGAGTGGTATTGGTAAATATAATTATATGGGGGGTGGACAGCTTGAGATTGAAGATTGATTTGAATAAAGAAAATTTTGTGTTGCCAATAGGATATAATCATATTCTGCAAGGTACAATTTACAACATGCTTAATAAAAAATCTGAAGGAGAATTCTATCATAATGTAGGTTATAAAAAAGATGAAAAGACATTTAAACTTTTTGTGTTTAGTAATCTATTTGGTCCTTTCACTATTCAAAAGAAACAAATTATTTTTAAAGATCATTTTTGTTTCTATATAAGTTCAATGGATGAAGAGTTTCTTCAAGAAGTTTACAATTTCTTATTAATGAATGAATATTTGTTTATGAATAATCAAAAAGTAAAAATTGAGCTTGTTCGAATCATGGAAACACCGTTTATAAGGAATAAGGAAATTTGGTTGAAAACACTTTCTCCTATTAGTGTATATTCAAAGCAAGATGATTTCACAACATACTATTCGCCATATGATGATAAGTTTAGTGAGTTGATTCAACAGAATTTAATTAATAAAATTGAGGCTTATGGACTAATTATAAATGATCCAACATTTGAAATTTTAGAAGTGAAAGATGTAAAAGAAAGAATGGTTAAATATAAGGATTGTTACTATAAATCATTTAATCTTAAGATGAAGGTTAATGTGTCTCAAGATATATTCAATCTTATTTATAACTCAGGATTATCTTCAAAAGGATCTTGTGGCTTTGGAATGATGGAAACATGTTATGAAAAGAAGCCTAAATAGTTGATGCATATTTTATCTATAGATAGATTATGATACTTTTAAAGAATTTGTTTAATTTAGAACATATAATTGAATAAAGGGGAGGTTTATGATGTTTATTAACTTATCGAATCATACATCTACAAGATGGTCTGAAGCACAAAAAGAAGCGGCTAGACAATATGGAGAAATAGTGGATATGCCTTTTCCGGCTGTTTCTCCACATATCTCTAGTGAAGAATTGGATGAATTGGTTGAAGAATATTTTAATAAGATTCAACAATATTCAGATGTGGTTGTGATGGTACAAGGGGAATTTATTTTCACATATAGAATGATTGTATTATTGAAGAAGCATGGTATTCGTGTTGTTGCAGCTCAAAGTGATAGAAGAACTATTGAGTTTGTGGATGAAAACAAGAATACGCGTCGTGAAAGTGAATTTGAGTTTATTAAATTTATGGAGTATTAGATATGAGAACGAATGAAATTGTTCATATTAATGGGCGTTATAAAAAGATTGATTGTGATTTGATTGATCAATGTCATGTTTGTATTCGTTTAAAAACAGGGAAGGATATTCGTAGGGTTGAAGTTGTATATAATGATCCTTATATTCGATATGAAGGTTCAAATGGTTTAGTTTGGCCAAACTATGTAGTGGATATGAAGCGTACAGGAGAAACATTTGATTCGTATTATTTTAGTGTTGTACTTCCTTGTGAATCTCATAGGTTAAAGTATTATTTTAAAATCTATGATGACTATGAATGTTTGCAGTTTAGTGAAAGTGGATTCACAAAGAATTATCGGGATGATGATCTTTCTATGTTCTTCATTCCGTATATTACGGAGTCTAATATTTTTAAGGAGCCTAAATGGGTTGGAAATGTAGTTTGGTATCAAATTATGCCAACTCGATTCAATAAAAACTTGAGGGGTGTAATTGATAAGTTGGATTATTTACATGAACTTGGTATTAACGGTTTGTATTTAAATCCTATTTATTATGCACACTCCTATCATAAGTATGATGTGATTGACTATATGAAGGTGGATCCAGAACTAGGTACAGAAAAAGATTTTAAAGAGTTGTGTGACAAAGCCCATGATTTGGGTATGAAGGTTATGTTGGATATTTCATTTACGCATTGTAGTGATGAGAATGAAATGCTTAAAGATGCCATAGAAAAGAGAAAGCAATCTGAATATTGGCCTATGTTTAAAATTGAAGAAGATAAACAGGGTCATTTAAGATATGAGATGTTTGGGATGATTCGTTCTATGCCTAAGTTTGAAACAGAGAATTTTAAAACAGCTGATTATTTTATTAATAAAGTTGTTAAAAAATGGATGGAACTAGGTGTGGATGCATGGAGACTTGATGTTGCCAATGAAATTAGTGATGGTATGTTATTAAGGTTGAATAATTATATTCATAATTATAAAGAAGAAACATATATCGTTGGAGAAATATGGCATAATGCGACAGAATGGATCAGTAACAATGCATTAGATGGAGTTACAAATTATGCAGTTTCTAGAGCAATACTTGCATTTGTATGTGATTCAAATCATGATATTTGGAAATATAGAAGTAGTATAGATGAGTTGATGCATGCCTATACTTTAAAACAACTAAAATCATCTATGCCACTATTAGATTCTCATGATACACCACGTATTCGTAACATTTGTCAAAATGATAAAGATAAAGTGAAACTATGCTTGTTGTTGTTACTAACATTCTATGGTACACCATCCATTTATTATGGTACGGAAAGATATATGGAAGGTGGTTCAGACCCAGATAATCGTAGACCAACAAATTGGCAAGAACCAAAGGAGTCTTATGAAGACATTTATTATATGACTCAATTATTAATAAAACTCAGAAAAGAACATCCAGTATTAGCTAATGAAGGAAGCATTGAATGGATCCATCATAATGAATTATTAATTATGAAACGAGCTAATGAAAATAAAACACTCTATATCGTAGTCAACACAAAAGAGTATACTCTTAATACAATGTTGCCAATGCAAAATGAATTTATAAACATTATCAATAACGATACAATCTATACAAATATAGAAATACAAAGACTAGGCTTTATGATTTTAAAACCAGTGAACTAAAACCTACGTTTTTCGACCATCGACCTATTTTGAAGGATTTTGAGCACAAAAAACACCACAAAATACCGAGGTGGTCGAAAAAAACAGGCTAAATTCAGCCATTTTTCAATATTTTTATCAACTAAAGTCCAAAATGTGCTATATTTAGTAAGGGAAATATGATACTTATAAAGGATCGACACTGTCATTCAATCTTCTGTTCATCATTTTTATACCTCCCGGGGAAATATGATACTTATAAAGGATCGACACAGAGTAAAAATTATTCCACTCTTTTTTTAGGTATTTTGGGAAATATGATACTTATAAAGGATCGACACAAAAATACGCCCATATAAATAATATTTTCCATAATATGGGAAATATGATACTTATAAAGGATCGACACAATCCATGATAATTAAGAATAGTCATGTTTTAACCTGGGAAATATGATACTTATAGGATTGCTTTACTGAATACTAGAAATAGTATTCTTTTTTTTATGCTTTATTTTTGTTTTACTGGTTAATTTATTGCTTTTTTTCTACATGTAATAGTAGTAAAGGAGTGATAAGTAATGGCTTATGTATTTCATAATCGAAATGAAAATAAAGATAAATATGATGGTTTAGTAAAAGAGGCTTGTTGGATTCGTAATATGGGGATCTTGTTGACTTTGGGTTTGATTGTTTGTGTGATGGTGGTTCCATTTTCTGTAGTGTCTTGGTGTGTGATTGGATTTGGTGTATTGAGCTTGGTGTATTTAATGTATAAACATGGAAATGTGATGAATGAGGCTGGAATTTTGGCTAGTGGAGTAAGTGGTGAGAATCGGGTGTTTAATACGTTGCGTCAATTGCCAAATGAATATGTTGTGGCGACAAATGTTCCTGTTTCTTATGGTGAGAATCATTCGGAGGTGGATGCTTTAGTGATGAGTCCTTATGGAATGTATGTTGTGGAAGTGAAAAATCATAAGGGTTTAATTGAAGGGGATTGTAGTGATCGTGTTTGGAAACAATATAAAAATAATGGATTTGAAAGAACTATGCGTAATCCTATTTTGCAGATGCGAAACCAGAAGCGTATCTTGTTTGGAATGAATAAGAAAAGAAAGCTTTCTGTACCTATTAATGGGTTAGTTGTGTTTCCGTCGGCTAGTGATGTGAGTGTAGGTGCAGATGATGTTTTATATGGATTGGATAGTTTGAATTCATTTGTGATGGAGAAGAATCAGGTTCGAGTGAAGCCTGTGGAATTGTGTCGAGTGATCAAGGCGTATGGGGTTGATTTGAATATGGTAATTTATGATTTGTTTGCGTTTTATAAAAAGAATTGTCCAGAATTGTTAGAAGGGATAGGTGGATAGAAATATGTTTAAAAAGATTATTGTTTCAAGTGCATTATTTGGGTTGGTTTATGGTTTTATCACAAACTATGGAGAGTTAGTTGGTGAAAATAATTTGAGCTTAATGGATCGTGCCATCATTACAAAAATGGATCCTACGTATGGTATTATTATGGCTTTATTGGCAGTTGGGTTATATTTAGTGCTTTCTTATGGTAAGTCTGAAGAGTGTATTCAAAAGTTGAGAAAGGAATATTTAGATCAGAATGGATTTGAAAGTGAGGAAGATCTATCGAATGTTGAATATAGATCGATGCTAGATTATGTGGATAGTCATAAAGGGATGAAAAAGCCTTTGAAGCTTTGTTTGGTTGTTGGAATTGTTTTAAGTGCAATATTTGTAAGTCAGCCTGTAAAAATGGCGTATGATGAAGGTTTAACTTTATATAATGAACAACGTGCACTAGAAGAGCAGCGTGCAAAAGAGGCAGAGGCTGCTTATAATGCACCTTTTCAAGATCAGGTTCTTTATTTAGAGGGATTACCACCTATTAATGTAGTGTCTGGTAATACATTTAAAACTGGGGATGTGAATACATATATTGATACGTATGTTCGTAGTCAACCGGCTGTTTTATTAAATCGATGTGCTATGATCAATCTTTGTGATGAGAATAATATGAATTATTTTAAACAAACACATGATATGTCTTTAGATGAGGATGCGTATGCCTTTGCGCACAGTGCTGATATGAATATCTTTGTTCCATTAAATCTAACGGATTATGATCAAGAAACTGTTACACATGAATTGACGCATATTTTTGATTATTCATTTGCGGATGGGTATACATCGTATATGGGTGTTTCTGTTCGTCAGGATTTCATCAATTATTTTAATGAAAATCCAATGTTGTTTAGAGAATATAGTTCACAAGATCCAGCTGAATTCTTTGCGGATGCTGGGGATTATTATGTGAATTTTCCAGATGAGTTAAAAGCTAAGAATGAATCGTTATTTTACTATATGAATAATTGGATGGGATTATATTAAAAGGGTTAGATTTTTCAATATAATCTTGTTTCTGTTGGAATAGAAAGATTATAATAAACTTAAGTATCAAAGGAGTTTATATGTATGGAAAATAATATGGTGGATTCAGTATTTAAGGGCATGTTGAATCCGGAAGTTCATGAACAAGTTGTCGAACTTGAAAATTTATTAAGAAATAGTGGGACAAATCAGATGAGTCTATATATTGAATCGGATGATTTGTTGAAATTGGAGGAGTTTTCTAAAAATGTCGTTGAACTTTTAAAGGGAATGAATCTAATTTCTTATCCTGCAAGAAGAGCTTTGTCTTTGTTTTTAAAACAATATTTGATGACGAAAACTATAAATTGTGTTGTGATTGATGCGATTGAAGAGGATGGAATCAATAAGGATAAGTGGGAATTGTTAAAACAAAATTTAAAGGATTCACACATCTTTACAATTTTTTTAACAACGAAAGAACATGGGGATGAGTTGCGCAAACAATATTCGAATGATTTTTTTAATACATTTGATTTTGTGATTCGGTTGAAGCCATATTCAATTTCTGAAATTATTTCAGGAGCTGAATACGCATTGGAAAATAGTGGATTAACATATGATAAAAATACTTTTTTACCAGCTTATGAAGAATGGATTCGTACCGTTTATCATAGGGCAGATTTACAAGGAGAGGCTTTTGTAGAAGGCATAATAAAACGTTTGATTCGTCAATCAATGAAACTAAATCAAGATGGAAATGTGACGCCTGAATCGATTCCAGTATATTGGAAAAGAGAATTGAGCGAAGATGTTCAAAAGGATATTGAAGATAAATATTCGAAGTATACAAGTATTAAAACGATTTTGAATCTTGTTCAGACCAATAAAGAACATGATGTGTTAAGAAATACGTATAACTTATGTATTGAAACAAACAATGATTCTTTGGTCAAAGATTTTGCGAGAGATTACGCAAGACTTTTAAATTCTCAAAATTATGATGTCATTTATTCAACGTTTGTCGAAGAAGTGGATGTTAGAAAACTAATTGAAATGGAAAATCTTCAAAATCAACATGGATTGATTGTTGTCAAAGAATTGGATGATTTGGACTTAGAAGATGCTACTTCAAAAGCTGCCTTGGATTGTTTGTTGGAAAATATTTCAAATTCAAAAAATGATCTTGTGTGGATTGTGAACACAAAAATGGATTGTATTAAGGATAAGTTGGAATCATTTAAATTCATTGAAAAAACACCTTCAAAAATCAATGTAGATAAACAAGAATGTGATATAAATGAAATCATTACAATTTTAGGTAAAAGTCAATCAAATGAGTTTTCGCATGAAATCTATGTGGATTGGAATGGAAAAGAGGAAAAGATTGCTTCTTTTGATAGTGGAAAAAATTCTTTTGAATATGCATATACAATTCCATTAAGCTTTGCGAATGATTTACCGAATCAAACTGAAGGAAAGGTATCCTTTAGATTAGATACATATTATAATGGTGAATTTATTGGCTCGGATACTACTTCAAATATTCGTGTTATTATTCCAGAAACTTATAAATCAGTTATTGAATTGGTTGAAGTTGTGAAGGAAGATGGTTCAAAATTAGATGAATTTAAGCCGAATGAAGATCGATTAAAATTCAAGATTCATGTGAATGGATCTTGTGGTGCAACCATTAAATCCATTCAAACTAGTTTAGAAGGAAAGACTTATTTTGGGGAAGAATTTATTACAGATCCACTTGAGCATGGTGGTGAATTAAACTACAAAGTAGAAATTGTAGATTCAAGAAATCGTTTTACGACAAAAACAGGCAGCATCAATGTCAAAGAAGTTGAAAAACAAGTTGAAGAAAAGTTAGATCCTATAATGCATCCAGACTTTTTAAAGGTGCAAGAAAAAGAAAATCAATTGCATGAATTGGTAAAAGATATTAAGAGTAATCCAAATGAAAAGAATGTTTTATTGTTGGCGATGAGTACGTTACCGAATGAAAGACAACGCCAGGTCTTAAAGTATGTGGTAGATGATTCAATAAAAGAATTGTTTGATCAAGGAAATGCAGAAGGTTCTTATTTTTATCAGTTGGAGCCAGTGCCGAAAATGTTAGTCGAAGAGTTGTCTAAAAATAATGAAAAATTAGATTATATTTATGCTTTAAATACGTTTGCATCAAATAATTCTAAATCTTTTTTAACAGATGGAGTAGAAAAAAATATATATTATTCAGATGAATTTAAAGAATATACAGCTTTTGAGTATTTTCAGGAACGATGTTCTAAAATCATTGATAAAGAAGATATAATTGATATACCTGTAGAAAAAGAAAAAGATGTTGTAGATGTAAGTACGGCGTTATATGATTTTACGACAAGGTTAGTTCAATTGACGAAAAATTATAAAGTGAATTTATATGTAGATATTCATGGCGGATTCCGTGATACTGCAACTGTTTTAAATGCCGTTTTAATGTTGATAAATAACATTAATAATATTGAATTAAAAGATGTATATTCAGTGAAATTTTCTAATCCTGAAGGAATTATTAAATCTGTAAAGAAAACTTCAAATATCTATGATTTTGTAGGTGGTATGCAAGAATTCTTGTCTTTCGGGCGTTCAAATGGATTGATTCGTTTTAATGAAACGATTCAAAATGGTACAGATGTTATGTTGGTTGATGCCATAAATAATATTTCTGATAGCATACTATTGAATCGAATGAATAATTTTTCGATGAATTTAAAGGACTTGTCAGAAACGTTAAAACAAAATGAATTACAAGGCTTTTATGGAATTGTAAAGGGATTGGTATCAAATAATTATAAGGTTCAAATTAAAAATAGAACATATGATTTGTTGGGTAGAGACTCAGATTATTTGCCTGCACAATTGAAGTGGTGTTTGGACAAGAAACTTTTACAGCAAGCTTTAGTTTTGATTGAAAGTCAGACTGCAGTGACTCTTGTGAATAATAATATTATTATTGGAAGTGAAGGCCGTAATCATGATTATCCTTTCTTTGGAGATTGGGTAAAATATAGCTTGTGTAAAAGTGAAAATGAAGACTCGATTTATGTAAGATTTGATAAGGAACCTCTATTATCGTTTGAGAAATCTGAAGCAATATCGAATGATACAATGGAAGTATGTGATGAAAACTATAAAATGTCATACTTTACTACTTATAAGCCTTATTTCAATGATATTGATGTAAATCTAGGTGAAGGTCGTGTTATTAATGAAATATTGAAATTAAAAAATACGAATTGGGATGCAACTAAATATTATGAACAAAAGAAGGGTGTTAAAAGAGGTCTTGGCGTGTATTATTTAAATAATGATATTTATAATTTGGGCTTATCTTATAAAAAAGGACTTAAACCAATTCCAGTAAATCAAGAATTAGTGAAAAAGAATGTGAATAGAGTATATTTAAAGGATTTGTATGTTTTGATGTATATTTATAAAGGATTGAAGAGATATCGAAATTCTGTAGCACATGCATCGGAAGTAGATGATCAAAATATTCCAAACTTAACTAGATCAGAAGTTGAAAAATGGATTGAACTATTTATTATACGGTTAGATAAATTCTTGAAAGATGTAGCTCCAATTTGTGGTGGCATATTCAGATAATAAAATTTTTAGAAACGAAAGATGATTGTTGAAAAATGATCATCTTTTTTTGTATACAGTCTATAAATAGTGTTTAATAATAATTTGTATAAATTTGATTAATTGGTTAATAAAGCTTAAAAAGTGTACATATAATTGTGAACTAAAACCATTATGAAAGAACAATATGGATAGTATAGTAAGAGTGTAAACAAACAGGAGGAAAAGAAAATGAAAAAACATGTTTATAGATATGAAGTACGAGGATTAAGAATTCCTAATTTTATGCATTTGGATGCGTGTATTCAGGGTGGAAATATTTACAAGAATAAGAAGAAGTATACGCGAAAGGGAAAGCGTAAGTTCGATTATAAGAAAGAACTTTTAAATTATTGTTAAGTAGAAGGAAAAATTGATTATGAGTAAAAATAAAATGATGTTTTCGATGATTGTATTTGTGGTTGTATTTTCATTGATGTATGGATATCAAAATATGTTGGTTACGCCAAATCCAAGTGTACTAGATCAAGTATTGATTAATGCGTTTAGTTTTGAGTTGTGTTTTACAGTCGCCATTCTAATTGCACTATTTGTCTATGTTTTGCTCTATCGCAAAGAGGATGATTTAGATTCTATCGATTTGAATATATTCGTAATCAATTAAGTGATGAAGAAGCATCAAGAATCGATGGATTGGATGAGGAGGAAAGAAGAGTTGCGTATGAAATTCATTTTAATGATTTTACGTATCAACAATTATTAGAATGTACAAATTATGTGAATCAAAAGAAGGTAAAGACAAATAAATTTGCGAAGCTTGGTTTCTTAAGTGCTATTGTATTAGCTCTAACGATTGTTTTAAATCCAACCTATTCGGATTATGTTTTGGCTAAAGAACAATATAATGAGATATTAAGACAACAAGAAGAGGCTTATAACCAAATTGTTGAAGAAGAATATTTATATTATGAAGGATTACCAACCATTCATATTATTTCAGGGAATAGTCTAAAGGTGGGCGATGTACAAAAGTATGTGGATCAATATATTAGAACGCAACCACAGTTTTTATTAAATAATTGTCAAATCATTCATATTTGTGATCCGACAAATTTTGAAAGTGTTGTGACTTCAAATGGGATGACACATTTGGATGAACTAGGCACAGTATATGCATATGCATCTTATTATGATGATTCTATTACTTTGCAGGTGGATCCAAATATATATAAAGATCAAAAAAGTGCAGTCACTCATGAACTAACACATCTATTCGATTATGCTTCTGGAAATGGATATGTCGTACATGGTATTTCAGATAGTTCAGAATGGCAATATTTGTATCAAAATTACGCGTCTTGTTTAGGAGAGTACGGTGCTTCTGGTTCGGATGAATTTTTTGCGGAGGCAGGCGCTATGTATGTGAATAATCCAAAAGAATTGATGTGGATCAATATGGACATTTATAATTTTATGAATCATATTTATCAAATGTATTAGAAAGAAGGAATAGAAAATGAAAAAAGTATTAGGTTTGATGTTTGTGTTACTTTGCTTTACAGGATGTGCCAATAAAGAAATTAATTATGAAAAACCATCCTCTATAAAAGAAGAAAATTATGCGACATATGCCGATTGGGTAGAAGATGAAATGTTAATGATAGATCATTATTTAGAGATTTCAGACAAGGAATTGGCAGACATTAAAAAGGATGCCATGAATGATCCTGAATATTTTAGAGAATTTGTTAAATCTTTTAATGAACAAATTGAAGGTTTACTTCAAGAAGGAAAGTAGGTGTTACTATATGTTAAATAAAAGCTTGATGATTAAATTATTAATGTTCGCAATGATTTTAGTAGGATGTGCTAGTAATAATATTGCAGAAAATGAAGTAAATGACATCAATGAGAATCCAAAAGTTCAGGATGAAAAAGTTGAAGATAACAACTTATCAACAATAACTGAAAATAATGAAGTGACAGAATATATAGATCAACCACAAACTGAAAGTGAAACGATTGTTTATGATCCACAACCCGTCGATAATACACCAAGCAGTGAACCAGTTGTTGAACAACCACAACCACAAGTTCCGGCATGTGATGATACCATTCCATATGGTGGATATACATCTTGGGGTGAAGTGAATGCGGCTGCACAAGCTGAACTTAATGAAAGAATGTTTACGGAAGGATGGTTTAGTGGAAAATATGATGTATATACATTTCAAACGGAATGTGGAACTATTTATTATACATATGCAGTGATGGAATTCAAATAAAAAAACTGCAACATAAGTTACAGCTTTTATTCATGCCTTAAAGCTTCAATTGGATCTAGATTTGCAGCTTTATAGCTAGGTAACAATCCAAAAATAATTCCGATTGCCATAGAGAATAATACGGATAACAACATGGCTGGAATACTAATGGATACAGGAGTACCATTGAATATTGATATTAATTTAGCTAAACCAATACCTGTTAATACACCTACAATACCTCCAATCGAAGTAAGTACTACAGCTTCAGTCAAAAACTGGAATAGAATGGCTTTTTTTCTAGCACCAATAGCTTTTTTAAGACCAATTTCTTTCGTTCTTTCGGTTACCGTTACAAGCATGATGTTCATAACCCCAATACCACCTACAAGTAAAGAAATACCGGCAATCCAAATCAACATCGCATTTGTTGATTTAGAAAGATTTTGAATATCTTTAGCCTGCTTTAATAAATCTTGTGCTTTATATTGAACACTGGAAGAAGAAACATTTGTATTTAAGATTTGAGCTGCTTTTTTTCCAACACGAGTCATATTCGAAGTGGCATCCACCTTTAGTAATGCATTTTGCGGTTCATCAAACTGATAGAAGATTGGCCAAGATTCACTTGGAACATAGACTTTAGAACCTGTAGACTGATTATATGTATGATAATCATCAACGCTTTCCATTGTAGGCTCAAAAGTTTCTTTATCTGCACAAACACCAACGATTGTGAATGGTGTTGAGTAAGCGTCAAATAGGGCACATATTAAAAGATCCGATTTAAAATGATACAATGTCATTGTCAATCGGATCTGTTTTATTTTACATATAGATTCTTTGGCAGTTGTTTAGAGTATGGCAATACGCTA
>ENA-OQNN01000307-OQNN01000307.1-human-gut-metagenome-genome-assembly--contig:-NODE-307-length-57142-cov-6.388126_pt1 | contig 57142 bp, 69 predicted proteins | sample MGYA00242624_ERZ504870 | MGnify/ENA primary metagenome ERZ504870 (study PRJEB26092, sample SAMD00036379) | human gut metagenome | host: Homo sapiens | study: EMG produced TPA metagenomics assembly of... | reverse complement strand
CGGTATTTTCCGTGGAACGGCCTGTTTTCTGCTTCTGCGCCGTATAACCTATCTAGTTGGCCGTGTACTATCCTGGATGCTTCTTTGATTGTCACGGCGTCCTCTAAGATTTCTCCTTCTGTGTCTGTGATCTCGTATAATGTCATAGCCAGCTTCTCCCGAAGATCTTCCGGAACTGTTCCCTGCTGCCAATCTGGCTCTCAAAGGCTTCCTGTCCCTGCCGGTGCAGTTCTTCCATCACCGCCTGGTCTTTATGTACCGCATGCTTTCCGAACTGATGGCATTCCAGGCACAAATATACTTTTAATCCATATTTCTCTGATAATGTCCGATTCGGACCGCCAAATATGTGATGTTCTTCAGTCTGTGCATATCGCCCGCACAGGTAACATCTTCCTTTTTGGCTTGAAAGGATGCTTGCTGGATGGGACATCCTTTTTTTCTTCGTTTCTTCTTTTGGAAATTTAAGTCCGCTCATATTTTTCCTTCTTTCATCTTGTCCGAGTCGGACATCAACTAAATGGTAGTTCCTCTTCGATTCCGTCTGGAATATTCATGAAACCATCAGGTCCCACATCTGGTGATTGTTGCGGAATATTCTGCTGACTGCTGCCGGATCCAGAACCTTTGCTTTCTGCAAATTCCTGTTCTTCCACAACAACCTCTGTCGTATAAACTTTCTGTCCATCACGGTTGGTATAACTTCCGGTCTGAATACGACCTGCGATTGTAATCTTCAATCCTTTTCGGAAGTATTTCTCCACGAACTCGGCAGATCTGCCAAATACTACACAAGGAATGAAGTCTGCCGTTGCATCTCCATCTTTTCTGATCTTTCTATCTACTGCCAGTGTATATCTGGCAATTGCCAATGAATTTTCTCCAGAGGTGTATCTTACCTCTGGATCTCTTGTTAAACGTCCCATTAAAATTGCTTTGTTCATCTTTTCTCTCCCCTATCTTTCTTTGATTCATGCAAACACCAGGCGATCACGCCAAAGGCTCCGATCAGTACACCAACCCCCATTGCAACAATTACATCTACCATCTAATTCATCCCCATTCCAAACATCTTTTAAGAGCTTCTGGATCATTCTTTTCATATAAGCCACAGCTTGATACTGGATAGTTAATCCATCCAGATCCACAATTTCTTTTTTCTCTCCAAGGTTCTAAATAAACAAGATTACCACTTCCATGGCAAATTCCCCATTTTACACCATTTCTTAATCCTGGCTGTGGTCTGCATCTTGGACATTCTGGACAATCTATGTATTCCTTGTTTCCAATCTTGCTCATTTAGCTCCACCTTTTTCACGATACTGATTGCATTCTGAATTGCCTTATTCCAATTTCTTGTACTTATCTTTTCAGCAACACTGTCATCCTGTTCAGTATCTTTTAGTTTTTCCAATTGCTCTACAACCTTGTCTACGTCGTAGGCAGTTTGTTGTTTTCCAATAACTCTCCTTAAATCTGACAAACTTACACATTTAAAATTATCTTCAAATTTCCCTGTGCATTTGCAATTTTCCACCAGTAAATCTGCATCAATTAGTCTCATGTTATTTTCTTCCCTCCTGACGGATGCTTCTAAGCATATCTTCAATTCCTTGTTCGTAGCCCTCATAGAAACTGTTGGCTCTTTCTATTTCCCTGCACTTTTTTCTTCCGGCTGCTGCCTGGAGGTTATCCGCAATTTTCTCGATTCCTTCGTATGTCTCTTTTTCCATTGTCTCACCTCGTTCTGAGGAACCTGGCCAGCATACTGTCTCTCCAGTCTGTTACCTGTTCGAATTCCCATTTGTTACAACTGTAGTCATCTGTGATCCAGATTCCCTTCTTGTCGCAGAGAAGATCATCATTGTAATCGCATGTTTTACATGTTCTATCTTCCATCTGTTTTCCTCCTTGGACACCACTTAGGGCTTGTCTTGACTGTTATCTCTGTTGAATGTCTCTCTGTTTTGCAAATCAATGTATCAGCCGGACAACTAACATGTTCCCTTACCTCCGGATGTTTACAGTACCAGTGATTAGGTCTCCCATTCATATCTTGAAACTCAGTATTTTCACATTCTCTACATTTCGGTGCCATCTTTGATTTACCGCCTTTCTGCCTCATTCATCGAAGATATCATAATCCTCAACCGTTTCTTTCATACTTGCTATAGGTCTGCCTTTTACATATTTGTCGCAGTTAATGGCACTGCAACCTCTGGAATGTCCGGTTTTGCAGATATAGTCACAATTTCCAAGATTGGGATTTAATTGTCTGTATATGCAGCTTGAACATTTTCTCCCAGTAGATTTCTTGTTACCCCTCAGCACTTCCTGCTTAATACCTCGCTTTCTGAACCAATACCTAACTGTTGACGGCCAGGTTTCATATTTTTCTGCAATCTCTTTCTGTGAACTTCCGGTTTTCACCATCTGTATGATTTCTTTACGGTGCACGTCCAATTCTTGTACTTTGGTCTCGTATTTTTTCACAGGACCACCTCTGCATCCGAGGGCATATTAAAGATTCTTATTTTTTCTGGATGCTGAGCGGCAACCTGGATAGCACAGAGAACACGAACAGTTTTTTGTTCTGTACTATATTCTCCCAGGACAGCTCCCACCTTCTTGTCTTTGGTATGTGCCAATATTTGATAGGAACCGGTTGGCATACGGACTGTGGTAGTTGCTTTTCCAATCATATCTATCAGCTGATTACTCTGTGATCTGATTTTCATTTCTACATTTTTCTCCTTTCAGATAAAATCCTGGTAGCATTAACCAAATTCGCCGTATTACGTTCATACTGGCGCATTTCTTTCCGCAGCTCATCAGCCACTGTAAATATTACCTTCATAAAATTTGTTTTTATCCCTATAGCTTTGATTTCTCTGTACTCTGAAGGACTTACCATTGTTTTAATCAGTCTTTCCTTCATCCATTTAGGTGGATTTTGACCATACATTTTTCTATATTTCTTTTTCAACATTCTGAAATTCATATTTCACCGCCTCCCTGCTGCCCGGAGCTGTCTCCTGGGCTTGTCATAGTCCAGGAGCAGCTGCCTTTTCATGCTTGTCCTCCACATATTTATCACAATTCTCAACACTACAGCCCCTTCTGTGACCAGTTTTCCCTATGTAGTCACAGCCGCCTTTTCCCGGGCTTGTTTCTCTGTATTGGCAGGTTGCACACTTCTTTTGGTTTCCTTGCTTGTCAATTCCATGTCTCGCCATCCAGTGAGCAATCGTTGACTGAACAACGCCTAATTCCTTTGCAATTGCATATTGCGATTTTCCATCTTTAAGCATCTGAATGATTTCTTCCTGGTAATTATCCAGCTTGCTTTTATTCTTTGGCAGATCTACCAATTTCTTTTTTACAACCTTAGTGGAGGATTTTTCTGTCTTTACCATCTGTTCTACTTCTTGTTTGAACTCCAAATTCTCTATTGCAGGCACATCCACCAGGTAACGGTTTCTCTCCAACATTTTTTCCAGAGCCTCTACTGTGAATTCAGTGCCATCGTTTTTTAGACTTTCATCATACATCACCAGTACTTTCTTCCCTTGGAGAAACTTTTTCAGTGCATCCTCCAACTTCATTTCCTGCAGCACATCTCACACCGCCTCTCTGTCAAATCCAAGTTCTTTGTAAATGTTGTAATTTTCCAGATCTTCGAACTCAATGTCTATTTCCATATCCTTCTTTGCAATTTCATAAGCTTTGGCTGCTCCAATGCGATCTACATAATTCCTGGCGGCGTTGTAATTATCCAGGAAGCGTTTATTTTCCTCGGTAAATCCCCAGGTCATCTTAATTGCATACAGAGAAATCAAGATATTTATAATCGCTATATAGTCCTCTGCTCTTTCCAGTTTTTCCTGGGCTTCACGGATTATTGCATCTTTAACATTCTCTGTCGTTTCCTGTTCTTTTCTCTTAAGATACGTTTGCAATATAGAAACCTGCTGCCCGGTCATTCCTGCAATCTGTGCCAATGTAAGGTTGCTGTTCAATGGGAGCTGAGTTTTTTCCTGCTCCCTGGCCTTGCGTCTCATTTCTGCCCTGTTCATTTGCTTTCCCTCTGTACTTCCTTTAAGAATTCAACCAATTCGCTTTCACTATTTGGGAATTTATTGTATCTTCCATGCTGCGTCCATTTAGGTATTCCTGATTTTCTTTCCGGTTCAGGTCCTCCGATCAAATGCATGTAATATGATTCTGTATTATCTGATACCCACTGGCTATGAACAGTATCCCGATCATATTCTTCTGCAATAAGTCTTGCGCCATTTGCAAAATCATATTTGTAGTACTTGACGCCAATATGTTCATCTGTATACCAAAGTCCCCAATCCTTATAATTTCTCAGCCATTCCTTACGCTGATCATTATTTTTCATAACAGGAAGCGGTAGTTGCTCCGCTGTTTCTTCTTTGGCTCTCTCATCTGAGTCCAGACATGTGCTTATTAGATTTCTAAGCAATCTCAGTCCTGCCACGTTCATCTGGGCTTTCTGTAATACATTAACTGGGAATCCTGATTCTTCTGCTGCCACAAACTTTATTTCTTCCAGGTCTTTTTCTTCTTTCTTTAAATATCTCAAAATATTTTCCAGAGTCGGAACCGGAATATCTTTCAAATCATCCGGCCATGCATCCGGTGCAAGATTACTAATCTCAGGCAATAAATCTTGCTCGCTTTGATCCAGATCCTGCTGCCTTTCATCCGCGTTTTCTGCTGCCGGTTGGCAGCGCTTTGACATGTCCGAATCGGACACATTTTCTGCTGTCTCTTCCACTGTTTTGGATTTGGCTGCTTCTGCTTTCTCCATAGCAATCTCATTCCACATTTTCTGAATGGAAGCCGCAAGATAAAACCAGTCATAGTTTCCAAGGCATTTATCACCCTCATCCCAAATCTGTACATAATCATCAAACAAATTAGCATGTGCGATTCCAAGCCCAGTATCGAACCACCAGGTTCTTCTGCTACCTATTTTTTCTTTTAACTCATCCGGGCTTGTCACTACATTTAACACCCTTTTGTGGAAGTCCTGTTTTAACCACTCATTAAAATCACCTATCAGCTTTCTGGTTAGATTATCAAGATATTTTTTCTCTTTCTCAGATGGTTTTTTTATGTCAGTAGCATCTACCACTCTTTTTCTATATTCTTCTTTCATACGTTCTGCAGATACATGGCAGACCTTCTCCCCTTTTTCATTGTAAAATGCAAAATCTTTCTCTTTTGTTCTCTGTACTACTGCAAACTCTGCTCCCATTGCACTGAAGCGTCTGGTTGCTCCTACATACATTTTGAGATAAACATCCTCAAGAAATACCTTTATCATCCTTGCTATGTCCGGCAGAAATACTTCGTTTGCATCATAATATGGACATTCTTTTTGTGGTTCTGGCATAGGTGCAAGCTTCACCGCCTTTTGTTTCTTTCCATACTTCTCTATCAGTGTTTCAGCCAACTGCTGCCATGTAATCAACTTTTCATCCCCACTACCAGGATTAAACAGGATTCCATTTGATTTTCCCTGATAATTCAAATATCCATTTCTGATCCGCACATCATTGTATATAATGCTGAGCATATAAATGGACATGTTCTTATCCCGCCTTTGGATTCGTTCTGTTGTTGATTTCTTTAAGCTTTCAAAGAATCGTTCGATCTGAATGTCAACATCAATTACCGTTCCATCTTCCGGCGGTCTTCTTCGTCCAATTGCTTCATCAAGTGTCAGCTGTCCAGGAACCTGACGTCCTACTTCCTGTTTTTCTTTCAAAGCTTTAACCTCTGGTAGCGTAATTGTTTCATTCTTTTTGTACAACCCCAGAGCCTCATCCTGGTGTTTCTCATCTAGATCTGTCAGTTCCCTTGCCACAGATATATTGATGTTTCCATTTTGAAACTCTTGCATAAACTCCTGACTTAATTTTTTCTGGATTGCATGATATCTTTCTAACTGTGTCCCCGATGTTCCAAGAGTTGCCTGTACCATGCTTCTGGTTGTCCCCTGCAGGTCAACCAGATCGCGAAGCTCCTTAATTACCTCTTCTGTGATAAGCGCCTCCTGCATTTTCTCCCAGTCACTTTTTTCACGGAACCGGTTCGCCTGGATGATTCCCAGCTTATTGATCAGCTGTTCCACTTTTCCATCTTTATCTTCTGGGAACTTTTCTGTACTCAGACTCACTTTGGTATATTTACAGTTAATCTTCCGGAACTCTTCATGCCCCTCTTCCACAAGCATCCTGCAGCACATTGTCCTACAGTGCCCTGATATAATCCTGTCTTTGCCATTCACGTCCTCAATCAGAACGTCCTGCATAACCCCGAATAAAAGAATTGAGTTCTTCAATCCCTGCAGTTTCTCCGGATCTGTGGAATAGAAATTATCTTTCGACGGCTTCAGTTCAAACACATCCCGATACACTGTATCACTGATATTCTCAGTCTCCGTGGGCTTTTTACGATTATTTACCATGTCGGCCAGGTTGAATGCCATCAGGCTTCCCTCCCTTCCGTCCATTTATCCATCATAACTCCTGCTGCCACCAGATACTCTTTCACCAGGCATTCATAATCTTTTGCGGCTAAAGAACGCGCGGAATACAAAGGGATAGGTTTTCTTGCATAAGTACTCTCTGATACTTTTCTGGAATATCTTATCTTCGTCTTAAGCATTGGATACCCTGCTGCCTCTATCATTTCTGTTCCCTGTGCCTGTGCAAGGTTGTTTTTGTCATATTTTGTGATAAATACCCAGTAATTTTTCAATTCTGGGTTCAGTTCCTCTTTTGTATAACCAATCTGATTCACCAGTTCTGGAAGTCCTTCCGTTGTGTTATCATCAATTTCTACCGGAATCAAAACATCATCACAGGCTGTCAGAGCATTGATCGTTGATACGTTGATATCCGGTGCATTGTCAATTATGCAGAAATCATACTGATCAGCCACACATGCCAGTGCATTTTTTATCCTATACTGCTGCGGTCGTGTCTGATCGAGCATTACTTCCTGGTTAGCCATCAAAAGACGCATATTTGCCGGCAATACATCCATGTTATGGAATTCCGTATGTCTGATCAGTTTTTTCATCCAGTCTTCCGGGTGCCTTGCAGTCATGATCCGATCTATTCCTTCTCCATCCTGTGTTCTGCAGTTCAATCCTCTTGATGCATCTCCCTGCTTATCGTTATCCACAATAAGCACTTTATTCCCCTGGCTTGCCAGAATATAGGCAACACTATTGGTGGTAACAGTCTTTGCCACGCCACCCTTTAAATTAATCACTGCAATTGTTCTCATACTCTTCCTCTTTTCTTTTTATTTTTTCTTATGTACTCTATTTCTCAGTTTTCTGTCTGCTCTTTCCATCCAATCAGGCTTCCCACTTCCGGTTCATTATCAAAATAGATTTCTCCATCATCATCTCTGTAATAGTGAAAATGCATACCTGCTTTTGTTATTGTTCCAAGATATGTCATTGCCCTTGGATCCTGTTCTGTGCGCAGACTCCATCCTTTTCCCCACAATTCTTCAGTTTCCACGTTTTATCATCTCCTCCTGGAGCCATTGCGAATACGAATGTTCACCGGCCAGCGAAGAAACTTTCAGTTTCAACCGGTTGATTACTTCATAGACCCTTTTCCATTCATCTGCATTTTTGATATCTTTTCCCTTTGTATCTTTAAAGGCATCTGCTGCCAGATCTGAGATTCTCAATACTCTGGAGGTCACGAAGGTATCTCTGGTATATATGCAAATCTCACATGTAGAACGAAATCTCGAAAGGGCTTCTATAAGTGCCTGTAAGTTACACTGATGATATGTACTACTACTATTTCCGAAACCTTCTCTGGTCTCAGTCCTGCCAGCGTACACGGCTTCTATTACATATCCGTATCTGCGCTGAACTCTCGCCTGGCACTGTTTATCTGTTTCCAGATAAATATTGACTTTCACAGCTTGATTCCCCCTTTCTTTAAATTCGTCTGTTCAATCTGATCAATGTGTAATGGCGGTAATTGTATCCAGTTACCGGATTTTTCCCCTCAAAGAGCTCTGCTATGTAGTAGCCTTTCTTAGGCTTTACTTTCTTAGGCCAACGTTTCAGCTCCTCTGGCTTTGGCTCTGGAAGCGGCATGTTCCTGGAATGGCTGTAGTTTGCTTCACTAAGTCTGGGCTTTGCCAGGGTTTCGTCTTTTTTCTTTTCCCTGGTTTTCTCATCCTTGGTGATGTAATCAGCCAGCTTCTGGAAATCCTCTTCCGGGCACTTACTTTTCCTGATCTGAGTTACATATACTCCACCATAGGGCCAAGCCCTTTCAACAAGACTTGCCGTATTTCCAATATCGTTGATAATACAATGTATATGCCAGGCTCCCTTCGTCCCCCGCTCGATGTTCCGGATCCAGAAGAGCACCCTGCCTTTTTTCCTGTAAATCTTTCTTAGCTTGTCCATCATTTTCAAAAACTGCTTCTTGGCAGTGTCCATATCTGGAGGTCTGTTCTCTGGCTTGTATGTAAATGTCACCCAAAGATCACCTGGTGAAAAATATTCCATCAGTCTGAGTCTTGCCCTCTTGGATTTATTCCAGGCGTTTACTCTCTGAACATCTTCAGGAGTGAGCTTTCTCTTAGGCAGTCTCTCCTTCCCCTTAGCTCCATACTTGCCATCATGATTCTCTTCCACATACAGGATATCCTTCTTCTGCAGATACCAGGTTTTACGCTTTGTTTTCATACCAAAAGGCTCCTAAGTTTAATATCTTAATCGAGTACTAAACAGGGGAATTTCACCCCTGATTTTTCTTACATTCTTGACTTTTTAGTGGCCCAATGATATTATGTAATTGGTTGATTACATATGGACCTGAGTCGATGCACCCCTTGCATCGGCTCTTTTCTTTAGTTTACATAACTTTCTTTTTTCTGATCTGTTCCAGCTCTTTTTCAACATCTTTTCCGCTGTATTCTGCCAGAAGCTTTCCAGAGATGTTATAAGTCCACTTGGTGGACTTGGTGGACATCTTAATTGCTATTCCAATCGGCAGTTTTCCCTGCTGCATCGCAACACGTACAAACTGAGGGGACGTATTGAGAATTTCAGCAGCTTCAACTGGTAATATTTTCCCTGTGTTCATTTTTCGCATCCTGCTTTCTTATTATTCCATTGATAAATCCGTAATCGGTACATTTGAAATAACCTCTGATTGATCCTGCTGCCCCCATGTGATTTCGATTGTCATATGAGGGCTCTTTCTGGTGTTTTTCACCTGTCTCTCCATTTTTCTAATGAGTTTGCTCAAGAAGCCATCCTGCAGTGCTATCTCATGAGGTATTTTGCATACGATTTTTATATGTTCCATCTTTACACCATCCTTTTCTTCCCATCACTTTTAACCAGCAGCTTTCGCTATAGCCAAAACTAATGCGATTATTGAAATTACTAATGAAATTGTTTGTAGCTTCATTCTCTCACCTCGTTTTCTGTCGATATATCTCTACTTTTTTCCTTTCTATGGTAATTTATTTCATACTGTGTTAAGATTTCCCTACCCTAAATAGAAAGGAGGAATCACTATGGATGATTTAACCAGAGAACAGCAGAAACTTCTTACCTCTATGTACAAAGAAGTTTTAAGCCGCCAGCCCGCTGTATCCTTTGACGAAGCAAATTACTTTGCTAATTCAGATGTAGTTATGGAACATTTCTATCCCGACTCTGATTCTGATCATGTATCTTCTCTTTGCTGGTCACTTGCTTCTGCCGGATACATCACTTGCGAACCTGGCGAAGATCTTGCCAATGAGATCAAGCTCACCGATAAGACAATCATTTACATGGAAAACAAATTTAAAAATGGTCTTAAGAGTGTCCTTGAGTTCCTGGCACAATTCAAATGAGTTTTTGGCCAGCCGCCTTATTCCGGCTGGCCATTCTCATAATATGCTGCATGTACATGCTCCGATGTTTTGTGAAAATTTAAAGCATATGCCACATCTTTTGTATAAGTACATGGTGGACAATCACCCTTTCTCTTTGGATTTTTGTAACATGTATTTTTCTTGCAGGTTGGAACATTTCCATCACAAAGATATAAAACCCTTTTCTGCTCTTCTCCCAACAAGTACTCCATGTTCGTTTTGAACATTCGAGACATCTTTTTCAACTTTTGGCTTGGAATATCTTTCTTTTCATTAATCCAGTTGTAATATGTTTTGTGAGATACTCCTAATTGCGAAGCAAGCTGCTCCTGCGTCAGCCCTTTTCGAACTCTTTCTGTTTCAATATTAGTTAACATTTTATTTTTCCTCGCTTTCTTTTATTGACTTTTCTTATCCGCTCTCCTATTCTTGAGTTACAGGACACTGCCATGTCTGATGGGTAATTTCTATCATGCCAAGTGCTTCCAGACTTTTATAGCTGGCTACAATTTGCATCTGAGCTATTCGCATATTTCCCAAGATCTTATCCATTTCAAATCCATCTACCTCAAATTTCTTTTCAATACTTCCATCTGCTGAATATTTGAATTTAATTTCTGTCAGAGTACTAAGCTGTCCTGCAAGATCTATTATTTTATTTTTCTTTTCTTCAATGTTCTCTAATGTTTTCTCTATTTCTCTGACATCTTTGATTTCTCTTGCATTGATTCTAAATCCAAATAATTTCATTTCTTTCTCACCTTACTTTCTTGTCTTGTTTCTACTGTCCTGAATACTTATGAAGCGCAAACCAAGAGATAAACAGCATGGCAGTTATTCTTATTGCAGTAAGGGTAACTGCCATTTTGGTTATTGCTTCTTTTTCTTCTCTGACAAGCTTTTGCGTCTGCTTCCAGATTCTGTCATCGTGATATCTTACAAATCCTTCAAGTGCAAATCTCCTGTCTCGTTCACTTTCCATCTTTTCACCTCGCTTCTGTTATCCTGCTTTCTGGGTTTCTACTTCCATTGCATCTCTGGCTCTCAGGAGTTCTGAGTTATTCTCCATCAACTTAAGGCTTACAATATCCATCTGTTTCAGATTCTGTACGATTACTGTGATACGTTCTTTCTTTTCTTTGGTCATATTTTTCGCCTACCTTTCTGTCAAACTTGACTTTCTTTTTATTCTCTCCTATCCTTTAGGTACAGGGCACTGGCATGCCCGAGTATATAGAAAGGAGTATAGCTATGTCGCATCATTTTTTATTTGACTCTGAACAAGAACAACAAGAATTTAATGATCTAGTTAAAAAAGAAGCTCATCGTCAATATTTTTATCAAAATCATCTGTCTATTATTTCAATAATCATCAGTATAATTGCCTTGATTGTCGCAATTTTTAAATAGCAGCTTTTGCTATAGCTATTGCAAGCGCGATTATTGAAATTACTAATGAAATTATTTGTAGCTTCATCTTCTCACCTCACTTTATGTTATCTATGTGACTATTATACGTCACGTTGTTTCTGTTGTCAACTTTATTTTGTTATCTTTGTGACGTTTTTTGTATTGACTTTCATTTGATGTGGTGCTATTCTGGTCTTATCAAATTAAAGAGGAGGTGTGAAAATGACGCAGGGCGAAAGAGTCAAGACTGTTCGCAAATCCAAAGAAATGACAATGGAAGAATTTGGTAAAAGATTAGGCGTGACTAGAACTGCTATTTCTAATATTGAAAAAGGTTACCGTGGACTTACTGAGCAAATGCTGAAATCTATTTGCCGTGAATTTAGTGTAGATGAGGAATGGCTGCGAACTGGAGACGGTGATATGCCCCAGAAGCTTTCTGAAGAAGAAGAGGTTGCTGCTCTGGTCAGCGATCTGCTGGAAGACGGGCGAGAAAATCCATTTTTCGGAATTATCCTTGAGATTGTACAGACGTATAATGAACTTTCTCCGGCCAGCCAGAAGGTGCTCCAGGAAGCCAGTAAGAAGTTAGTGGAAAATTTAAGCAAAAAGAAAGAGGGCTAACGCCCCCTCTTCTCTCCGAGATGTTTACGGTCTAAGTGTTTTCGGATAATCACGCTCAATTGTTTTAAAAATATTTCATCTGATTCATCCAGCTTGGCCAGCATTTCATTGATATACTGCTTTGTTTCTTCCACTTTCCTCATATGTATAGCCCCTCCGTTCTCGTTTGTTCGAACGTTTGTTTGTTTTTAATATACACCATTTATATTTGGAGTGCAATATATTTCACAAACATTTGTTCGTTCAACATTATCTTTTATACTTATTATACGATAAACAGAGGGATTAATTTTGCTTGAAAACACAATCGTCCAGTGTACTGGACACTTATTTGTACGGTGAATCAAACAGATCTACCATCCCGACTTTCAGAGCCTTGGCAATCCTTTCTAAGTTGTCCAGAGTCGGCGAATACTTCTCGATCATAATATTGTTGATCGTGGATTTCGGGATCCCGGTCATGTTCGACAGCTGCCGTACAGATACATTTTTCTCATACATGACTTGTGTAAGTAGTATTTTCATAAAACTATTATTTGCAAAAATTCTTTATATATACTCTGCTGATTGCCTTTTTGCAACCCACAGCTGCTAACGGAGGAACATATGCCTATTAATACTACTCTTTCAACTAATCCTTTAAAAAGGACTCGTGAAGAAAAGGGAAAAAGTCTTATAGAGTTTCCAGAAGATTACTGTGTTGTAGACATTGAGACGACTGGTTTTTCCCCTGAATGGGATACAATTATTGAAATCGGAGCATTAAAATTTAGAAACGGGATTCAGGTTGATTCTTTTTCTTCTCTCCTTAAACCTAATGGTTTTCGTGAGAATGTGCCTTATTTAAACGACTACATTGTTAGTCTCACCGGTATTACAGATGATATGTTGGCAATTGCTCCATCTACCTCATCTGTAATATCTGAATTTCGTAACTTTTTAGGCACTGATATAATCATTGGCCATAATGTAAATTTTGATGTCAACTTTTTATATGATAATTCCATTGATTGTGGTCTTCCAACCTTATCTAATGATTTTGTTGATACAATGCGAATTTCCAAAAAGCTTCATCCAGAATTTCCACACCATAGATTAGCCGATCTCGCAAACTATTACTGTATTGATACTTCAGGAGCTCATCGATCATTGGTGGACGTAACCATTACTGCAAAATGTTATTCATGCATTCAGCAGGAAATAAGCACACGTTATCAATCTCTTGATGAATTTAATCGTTCAAGGAAAAGAAATCATTTCAATGTATATGCGCGTGATATATCAGCCAAAGTGGAAGTGTTTGATACCGACAATCCATTTTATAATAAAACCTGTGTTTTCACTGGTGTTCTTGAAAAAATGGTTCGTAAAGATGCGATGCAGATAGTTGCTGATCTTGGTGGAATAAATGCCGATACTGTAACCAAGAAGACAAATTTTTTAATTCTTGGAAATAACGACTATTGTAAATCTATTAAAGGCGGAAAAAGTTCTAAACATAAAAAAGCTGAAAAATATAAAGCTGATGGTTTAGATATCGAAATCATTCCTGAAAATGTATTTTACGATATGATTTCTGATTTCTTAAACAATACATAATTGTTGTCGGAGGTGCAAAATGGACAACGAATACACTTCTTTTAAAAATTCAACTGAAAGAGATGAGTTTTTAAAAAAGTATAAATTATTATCTCAAAACCCACGCAAAGAAAAAATTTTTTATTATAAAGGTAGATACGTATCAGAGCCAACCATGTGCTCAATTTTAGGATACTATCGTGAATATAGTGGTTCAGCTACTCTGGTTATTGATTATGGACAAGGTCCACATTTTATCCTAAGTGATTACTTAAAACAAATGCAATCATCAACCTTTGATGTTAATAGCATTGAGGAGGTATAATGCAACAGTTAAGCCTGTTTGATACTGTTTTTAAATCTTTTTACGAACAATTGCAAGTCGTAATTGACAATATTATAGCAACTCACGACTTGCCTAATAATTCAATTCATCTATACTCTAACATTTCCTCAAAGGGAGTAAATGCTGGAAAAGAAACGTCAAAATCAATATGTATCTTCGAACCGGAATATCCGCCAAAAGCTTCTACTTCAAAAGCTCCTGGCAAAAACTTTATTATTCTAAAGGTTCAAGAAAACAAAGATTCATCTGTCACTTTGTTTATAAGAAATGAGCAAATGGCTCAAATTACAGTTCCTACTACAGCGACTATAAAAATAGTAAAATCCGATAAAGTGTTTCAGCATGTAATATTTAAAAATAATGATAGCTCTATTTACAGCTTTATACGCGAAAATATTCTATATTGTCTTGCCAATTACAAAGCCACAAGCAGTTTTGGCTGTTGTAGTCGCTTTATAGAATGTTCAAATGCAAAAAGATGTGTTCATGAAAATAAAATTTATTCAATGGGCTGTAAGTATAGAATGAATCTCGATTCAGGAAAGATTTTTTACGGTGAAAATAAAAATATATAATAAAAATCGCCCCGGTGTTACCAGCACCAGAGCGATCTGTTGAATAATTTGCAGTATAAAGAAAACTGCTATAATCATTCCATAGCAAGATTATTATAGCACTTTTCTTTACACCTGCAAAGGTGTATTTTTTATACTCTTTTTTTAGAAGAAAGGTGATGTTATGAAACTTCCAAATGGATTCGGCTCTGTATATAAGCTATCTGGCAGACGCCGGCGGCCATGGGTGGCAGCCAAAACCTTCGGATGGGAATTTGATGAGAAAGGACAAAAGGTAAAGCAGAAGCAACAGGCAATCGGATATTATGCTACCAGACAGGAAGCAATGACTGCTCTTGTACAATACAATGAAAATCCTTATGATCTGAATTTTAATAAGACAACTTTTTCGGAAGTGTACGAAAAATGGTCTGAAGAATATTTCCCCACACTCAGCAATGCTTCCAGCATACGTACAATCACTGCTGCCTACAAGTACTGCACTCCTCTTTATGATATGCGAATAAAAGATGTCCGAGTCGAACATCTTGAAGGAACCATTCATAGTGCAAACGTAGGATCCAGCACTAAGGGACGAATGAAGAGTCTGTTTAACCTTATGTATAAATGGGCTATGAAACATGAACTTGTGGATAAAAATTATGCAGCCTTATGTGATGGTGTTAAAAGAGAACGTCCTACTATTGTCCGCATTCCTTTTTCTGAACAGGAAATTACAGCCCTTATGGAACATCCGGAAATACCATTCGCAGATATGGTCCTGATCGGAATTTATTCCGGATGGCGTCCCCAGGAACTGGCAGTTCTGAAAGTTGCAGATGTAGATCTGGATAATATGACATACACCGGTGGACTAAAAACAGATGCCGGCCGTAACCGCCTGGTTCCAATTCATCCACTGGTTGCTGATCTGGTGCGTAAGAATTATGAGCAAGCAGTCGGTATGGGAAGTAATTATCTTTTCAATGATCCGGACGGTCAGCAGGGCACTTACCTTACATATGACAAATACCGTGGACGTTTCAAGAAGGTTATGGCACGACTGGGAATGGATCACAAGCCCCACGACACCAGACACACTTTTATTACGAAAGCCAAAGAAGCAAATATGAATGAATATATTCTGAAAATGATCGTCGGACATGAAATTGCAGATATCACAGAAAAGATATATACTCACCGTACTGTGGAAGATCTGAAAAGAGAAATGGAAAAGATAACAAAATGATTGGCGGCAGGCATTGTCCTGCTGCTTTTTTCGTGGTAGGTTTGTTAATTACTTGTCAGTTACGCCTGTCAGTTACCTGTTAGTTATTTGTTAGTTACCGCCATTTTTTCATGTATTTTCATGCTGTTTTGCAAGAAATCCCGATAGTAACAAAAATGCCGTAAACCCTGGAGTTTACGGCATTTTCAACGCTTTTACAATTTATATAATCAGAACTTGCCAGCCTTAGCAGCTTCCTCTACAGAAACAGCTACAGCAACAGTAGCACCAACCATCGGGTTGTTACCCATTCCGATAAGACCCATCATCTCAACGTGAGCCGGTACGGAAGAGGATCCAGCGAACTGTGCATCAGAGTGCATACGTCCCATAGTATCTGTCATACCGTAGGAAGCAGGACCTGCTGCCATGTTGTCTGGGTGAAGAGTACGTCCTGTACCACCGCCGGAAGCAACGGAGAAGTATTTTTTACCCTGCTCGATACATTCTTTCTTGTATGTACCTGCAACCGGATGCTGGAAACGAGTCGGGTTAGTGGAGTTACCAGTGATGGAAACACCAACGTTCTCGTGATGCATGATAGCAACACCTTCCTGAACATCATCTGCACCGTAGCATTTTACAGTAGCACGAAGTCCGTTTGAATATGGCTTCTCATAGATTACGTTTAATTTAGCTTCTTTGTAATCGTATTTTGTCTCAACAAATGTGAATCCGTTGATACGGGAAATGATCTGGGCAGCATCTTTTCCAAGTCCGTTCAGGATAACACGTAATGGTTTCTGACGTACTTTGTTTGCTTTCTCAGCGATACCGATAGCACCCTCAGCAGCTGCGAAAGACTCATGTCCTGCTAAGAAGCAGAAGCACTCTGTCTCTTCCTCAAGGAGCATTTTACCAAGATTTCCATGTCCAAGACCTACTTTTCTGTGGTCAGCAACAGATCCAGGAATACAGAAAGCCTGAAGTCCTTCTCCGATAGCTGCAGCAGCGTCAGCAGCTCTCTTGCAGCCTTTCTTGATCGCGATTGCAGCACCTACTGTGTAAGCCCATGCAGCATTCTCAAAGCAGATCGGCTGAATTTTCTTAACCTGGTCATATACATCAAGACCAGCGTCTTTTGTGATTTTCTCAGCTTCTTCGATAGAGCTGATTCCATAGCTATTTAATACAGAATTGATCTGAGCAATTCTTCTCTCATATCCTTCAAATAATGCCATTTCTGTTCGTCTCCTTTCGCTTGTGGCTTACTCTTTTCTTGGGTCAATAATCTTAACAGCATCAGCTACACGGCCATACTGACCTTTTGCCTTCTCCCATGCAGTGTTAGGATCATCACCTTTTTTGATAAAGTCAGTCATTTTTCCAAGAGAAACGAACTGATATCCGATTACTTCGTTGTCTTCGTCAAGAGCAATACCTGTTACATAGCCCTCTGCCATTTCCAGGTAACGAACTCCTTTTTCCTTGGTAGCGTACATTGTACCAACCTGGGAACGAAGGCCTTTACCAAGGTCCTCAAGACCTGCACCAACAGCAAGACCGTCATCAGAGAAAGCACTCTGAGTACGTCCGTAAACGATCTGAAGGAACAGTTCTCTCATTGCTGTATTGATTGCATCACAGACAAGGTCTGTATTTAATGCTTCAAGAATTGTCTTACCCTGAAGAACCTCTGCTGCCATAGCTGCAGAATGTGTCATACCGGAGCATCCGATTGTCTCAATAAGGGCTTCCTCGATTACACCATTCTTAACATTTAAGGACAGTTTACAGGCACCCTGCTGAGGAGCACACCAGCCTACACCATGTGTAAAACCAGAGATATCTTCAATTTTCTTTGCATGGACCCACTGGCCTTCTTCCGGGATCGGAGCTGGCTCATGTTTTGCACCCTTAGCTACTGGGCACATGTTTTCAACTTCAGTAGTGTAAATCATTTTAAGACTCCTTTCAGTGTTGATTACTTAATCGTTGTTAAAGACCTAACAACCTAGTGTTATTTTCTCACAAAATCCTTCATTCGTCTAGTCATATTTTGCAAAATTTACGAAAAAATTGTCAGTACCATTTATTGGAATTGTCTTGTAGAAATTTTATTTTCATGATAAACTACATAAGAACATTCCGATCACAGCTGCCGCCCGGAACTTTCATAGCCAAAAGTATCCAGCAATACTCTATATTCAAAACAGGAGGACTTACATAGATATGTCATCGCAAACCTCAACTTCTTTTATGCCCGAAAAACTGAGAATCCTAAGCGGAAGTGCCCTGAAGATGCTGGCTATGGCGATTATGCTGATCGACCATACCGCTTCTTTCCTTCTGCGTCACTACCCGCCAGCCATTGCGCCCTGGTTTCAAATAGGCAGCACCACTTATTCCCTATACCGGGTAATGCGTGACGTGGGGCGTGCAGCTTTCCCTATTTTCTGTTTCCTGCTTGTGGAAGGATTTCTTCACACCCATAACCGCTTTAAATATGGAAGAAATCTTCTGATTTTCGCCTGTATTTCAGAAATTCCATGGAATTTTGCACAAAATGGCACTCTGCTGTATCCAGATAAGCAGAACGTTTTTTTCACCTTATTTCTGGGATATCTTGCATTCTGCCTGGTCGAACACTTTGAAAAAAATGCTTCCATGCAGCTTGTCTGCATGTTGTTGCTTCTTGCAGTCTCCTATTTTCTCAAAGCAGATTACGGATATAAAGGCTTTGTATTTCTCCTGATCATGTACTGGCTGCATCAGCACAAACCTGCACAGGCAGTTATTGGAAGCTGCTGGCTGATCTATGAATGGAAGGCTTGCTTTGCTTTTATCCCTTTGAATATGTACAATGAAAAACGAGGATTTATTCAGGGGAAATGGGTAAAATATCTCTTCTATGCTTTTTATCCGGTACATATTGCTATACTGACCGTAATCCGCAAGATGTGGTTTGGAATTTAGAACAGCTATGATATAAAAATTATTTATGGACATGTCCAGAAAAAACGGCTTGACAGAATTCATTTTCTGCCAAGCCATTTTATTATACTAGAGCCTGTTTGAAAAATCATTCCCGCAATCTGCACGCCCCACTTTGCGGGAGATTTCACCCGAATTCGGTTGCCGTAGCCCGCTACGGCGCCCTCATCCGGGCGAAATCTCCCACAAATTGTGACGCGCATCTTGCAGAAAGCCTTTTTCAAACACGCTCTAGTTTAATTCTTTGTTACAATCTCGTCTTTATTCTTATAAATGCTGTTTGCCGGAACGCATCCACGTACTGGAGAAAGCGGATAAATGTTAGTGTTTCTTCCAATCACAGTTCCCGGATTCAGAACCGAACCACAGCCAACTTCTACATGATCTGCCAGCATGGCACCAAACTTCTTAAGTCCTGTCTCAATCTTCTCCTCGCCGTCTTTTACAACAACCAGTTTCTTGTCTGACTTTACATTGGAGCAGATGGAACCTGCACCCATATGGGATTTGTAACCCAGTACAGCGTCTCCTACATAATTGTAATGGGGAACCTGCACATTGTTAAAAAGGACTACATTCTTAAGCTCTGTGGAGTTTCCCACTACACAGCCCTCTCCTACAAGAGCTTTGCCGCGGATAAATGCACAGTGGCGCACTTCTGTATTCTTGCCGATGATGGCTGGTCCGTTAATGCAGGCGGTAGGTGCAACCTTGGCAGATTTCGCAATCCAGATATCCCCCTCCAGATAGTCATATTCATCTGGATCCAATGTTTTTCCCAATTTCACAATGAAATCACCAATCTCCGGAAGAACTTCCCACGGATAGGTTTTCCCCTGGAAAAGCTCTCCTGCGATGGTCTGGGTCATATCCAGCATGTTTGCGATGGTAAAATCTTTTAACATAATACATCCTCCTCATATAAATCTAATTTAATGAATGATTTCCTTTATTCCCAAATCTGTATCAGAGCGTGTTCTGCCTTTTTTTCATAGCAGTTTCCCGCTCCGGCTTCTTATAAAACTGCGCAGCTGCATCAAAAAACTGCCTCAGCGCATACTGAAAATGACTGTCCTCCACCTGTTTGGTACGAATCCTTACAAAGTGCTCCAGCTTATCCATATATTCCTGCTCTGTAATAGATCCCTCTGCTACATAGGTAAGTCCCTTCTCCCAGCTGGCAGTCAGTTCCGGGTTCAGAAGCTGACGGATAGAACAGTTTACCACATCATAAATCATTTCCCCCTGAAGGGTAGGTGTGATCACCTGGGTTTTCTTATTCAGAGACAGATATCTGATATTAAACAGCTTCTTCAAAATCTCTGCTCTGGTGGCGCTGGTACCAATTCCGCTTCCCTTGATCTGTGAACGAAGATCCTCATCCTCGATCAGCTGGCCTGCATTCTCCATTGCCAAGATCATAGAACCGGAATTGTATCGTTTCGGTGGAGATGTCTCTCCTTCCTTGATACCAAGACCATTTATGTTTAGTATATCACCCTTTTTCAGTTTCTGCAATGCAGCTAACAAAGCTTCGTCGCAGGAAACCTCACCTTCTCCTTCACTTTCGGGAGTTTTTCCGGAAGCTTCTGCCATACTCTTTTTTGCAAAAGAATTTGCAGCAATCTTCAGATACCCTTCACTAAGCAAAACTTTAAAAGAAGAAAAGAAAGATTCATTCTCCATTTTCGTCACAAGGCTTACCTTCTGATAAACAGCCGGTGGATAAAAAATGCTTAAAAATCGTCTCACAATCGTCTCATACACCCGCTGTGCTGTCAGAGAAAGTCCCTTTAGTGCGCCAAGTCCCTGGCCAGTAGGAATAATAGCATAATGGTCTGTAATCTGTTTGTCATTGGTGTAACGTGTCTTCGCGATATTTTTGTATGCTCCAAGCTCTAACGCACCTTGCGCAGCTTCCCCGGCCTGAGGATAATTCCGAAGCCCGGAAATATTCTTATAAATCTCCTTTGCCACAGCTGTCGATAAAACTCTGGCATCTGTTCTGGGATATGTGACCAGTTTCTTTTCATAAAGATCCTGCACAATGGAAAGAGTCTCATCCGGACTGATCTTGAACAGTTTGGAACAGACATTCTGAAGCTCTGCCAGATTAAACAGAAGAGGCGGATTCTTATTTTCCTTCTTTCGCTCAATCTTCTCCACCGTACATATAAGAGGCTGCTGTGTACTTAATTCACAGATCAGCTTCTGGGCATCTTCTTTTTTCTTAAAACCATTTTCTTTATATAAAACAGGGGACTGGAAATAGCGGCTGCCTTCTACAGCTCTCCACTCTCCTTCAAAGCTTTCTCCTTCAAGAGCAATGCTGCTCACAACTCTGTAAAAAGGTGTTTTCACAAATGCGCGGATTTCCCGCTCGCGGCGAACTACCATCCCAAGGACACAGGTCATAACCCGTCCAACGGAAATTGCCTGGTATTTGCCTCCAAGATAATTGGTTACGCTGTTTCCATAACGCAAAGTCAGTACACGTGAGAAATTAATTCCCATCAGATAATCTTCTTTTGCCCGAAGATAGGCGGCTGCGGCAAGGTTATCATATTCTGAGATGTCCTTTGCCTCACGGATTCCCCGAAGAATCTCTTCTTCAGTCTGGGAGTCGATCCACACACGCTTCTGCGTCCTGTCCTTCACTCCCGCCATCTGTGCTACCAGGCGGTAAATATATTCACCTTCACGCCCAGAGTCGGTACACACATAAATGGTATCAATATCAGGTCTGTTTAAAAGCCCTTTCACGATCTGGAACTGTTTTTCCACGCCAGGTATCACTTCGTATTTAAAATCATGCGGCAAAAAAGGCAGGGTATCTAAACTCCACCTTTTGTATTTCATATCATATTTCTCAGGATAGCTCATGGTGACCAGATGTCCCACACACCAGGTCACCACGCAGGTATCAGACTCGATATAGCCATCCCGTCTTTGTCCGCCAGATTTTAAAGCTTTCGCAAATTCCTGAGCCACGCTGGGCTTCTCTGCTATGTATAAAGCTTTTGACATATTATTTATCTGCGCTCATCTTTCTTAATGGCCATGCCAGTAAAAGAGCACCTCCCACCATATTTCCAATGGTTACGATCAGCATACTCTTCAGCATGAGACCAACGGAAAGGCCATCTACCAGACCAAGGCTTACTACAAAAATTCCCATGTTTGCAATGCAGTGCTCAAATCCGCTGAAAACGAATGCAGAGATACACATTACGATCATAAGGAATTTACCGGTTTCACTTTTCAGCTTAATTCCGCAAAGTACACCAAGACATACGAAGAAGTTACACAAAATTGCACGCATGAACATCTGTCCCATAGGGATCGTCAGCTTGTTGTTAATAAAGCCTGCGAAATAATCTGCTGAGCCGGATGCACCTGCTCCTACAAAAAGAAGCGCCATAATTGCACATCCAACGAAATTGCCAAGGTAGCTTACCAGCCATACCTTGCCTGCATCCCCCCAGGATACACTCTTGTCGAAGGCGCCGAATGCCATTACCATGTTATTACCGGTAAACAGCTCGCCGCCAACCAGGCTGATCAGAAGAACAGCAATGGAGAACACTACAGCTCCAAGAAACTTGCCCCAGGCAGGATCTGATCCCGAAAATACACTTCCTATGACGTTGCTGTAAATAACTGCCACATCAATAAAGAAACCAGCCATTACAGCCCGAAGAAAGTACTTCAGGAAATTGCCGTTCAGCAGCCCGATTTTGTTTTTGGCTGCGTTTGAAAGTTTTTGCACATCTTCATAGTTCATAAAAAACACCTCCGTATTGTTTTTCACAATTATAACACTTTGATGTATTTTTCACAATAGAAGTTGATAATTTTTTATCAATTAGGAACTATTTCACAAAAACAAGATGTTTCTTTTGTAAATTAATTACCCGTCCAATCACAGCACAGGGAAGCGACAGAGAAGACAGTCGACTAATTGCCTTGCCCGCATCCTGAGAATCTATACTCAGGAGAAGCCCCCCGGAAGTCTGCGGGTCAAATACTATATCCTCACGGGCAGCAAGCTCTGATTCATTTATGATGGTTTCACTTCTGCCTGTTTCATTTTCCACAGCTCCACACCTGGTCTTTTCCAGCCAGAAATTCTCACTGCCTTCCTCACTGTGATTCTTCCATGAAAACTCGCACTCTTCCCCTGCAAATTCCCGATTGCGGTATGCACCTGCAGGAATAAATCCCATAGAAGCATAGTCAAGTGCTCCTTTCATAATTGGCAGGGAACCAAGAGAAATACAAAGGGTCTTCCCACTTCCCTTCGCCATTTCCAGGGCATGTCCGGCAAGACCAAAACCTGTTACATCCGTGCAGGCATGAACCTGCAGATCTACCACTTTATCTCTGGCATACCTATTCAAAGTCGCCATCACAGAAGCTGCATAGGCAGTCTCTTCCTCAGATGCCATCTCTCCTTTCACTGCGGTAGAAAGAATTCCGGTTCCAAGAGGCTTGGTAAGAATCAGAACATCTCCGGTCTCTGCTCCAATATTTTTCCACATTGAGGCAGGATTTACAAATCCGGTAACGCACAAGCCATATTTCGGCTCATCGTCCTGAATCGTGTGTCCTCCCGCAAGAGAAGCACCAGCCTCCATTACCTTGTCTGCACCTCCCCGCAGAATCTCGCCCAGAATCTCCGGATCAAGACAATTAGGAAAGGCTGCAATATTCAATGCCAGCTTAGGCTCTCCACCCATAGCATACACATCACTTAACGCATTTGCTGCTGCGATCTGTCCGAAAGTATAAGGATCGTCCACGATCGGTGTAAAAAAATCCACGGTCTGGATCATGGCCAGATCATCAGATATACGATATACAGCAGCATCGTCGGAAGATTCCGTTCCGACCAGTAAATTCGAATCATAAACCTTCGGCAGCTTACCCAGAACCTGGGCAAGGGTCCCCGGACCTACTTTCGCCGCTCAGCCAGATGTATGAGAATACTGGGTAAGGCGGATTCGCTCTCTGTCGCTCATGGACTCACCTCCTGTCAGTTCTAGAGCGTGTTTGAAAAAGGCTTTCTGCAAGATGTGCGTCACAATTTGTGGGAAATTTTGCCCGGATGAGGGCGCCGTAGCGGGCTACGGCAATCGAATTCGGGTGAAATCTCCCGCAAAGTGGGGCGTGCATATTGCGGGAATGATTTTTCAAACAGGCTCTAACGTGCTATCTATTTTAACATGAATCTCCCCTATCGTAAACGGTCAGTTTTTTATTTTAGTTGTTTATCTGTTACTATTCTTGAAAAAGGTGCAAGATGTACGTCACAATTTGCGGGAGATTTCGCCTGGATGAATGCGCCGTAACGGGCTACGGCAGACGAATTCGAGTGAAATCTACCACAAAGTGGGGCGTGCTGATTGCCGACTATCCCCAAAAAGGGAGAATGCCACCACATCCGGCAGCATTCTCCCTGCATTTATTCACTCTTCAATTTATTTCGCCTGGATATATCCCTGCGCCTTCAATGTCTCTGCGCAAAGAACAGCACCACCTGCAGCACCTCTTACAGTGTTGTGGGAAAGTCCAATGAACTTCCAATCGTAAACAGTATCCTCGCGAAGTCTTCCGATTGATACGCCCATTCCGTTCTCGAAGTTCACATCCTCTGTAACCTGTGGACGATTATCCTCCTCAAGATACTGAATGAACTGCTTCGGTGCGCTTGGAAGATTCAGTTCCTGAGGAACTCCCTTGAACTCTACAAGTGCTTTTACAAGCTGCTCTTTCGTAGGTTTCTTTCTGAATTTTACAAATGCAGCTGCAGTGTGGCCATTCAGGATCGGCACACGAACGCACTGACATGTGATAACAGGCTCTTTCGCCGGAACAATCACGCCGTCCTCAACTTTACCCCAGATACGAAGTGGCTCTTTCTCGCTCTTTTCTTCCTCGCCACCAATATATGGAATGATGTTATGCTCCATTTCCGGCCAGTCCTTAAATGTTTTTCCAGCTCCGGAAATTGCCTGATATGTAGTAGCAACTACTTCATATGGCTCAAATTCTTTCCATGCAGTAAGTGCAGGTGCATAGCTCTGAATAGAACAGTTTGGCTTAACAGCGATGAAACCTCTCTTTGTTCCCAGACGCTCTTTCTGATGTTTGATAACTTCGAAATGCTCTGGATTGATTTCCGGAATTACCATCGGCACATCAGGTGTCCATCTGTGAGCGCTGTTGTTGGAAACAACTGGTGTCTCAGTCTTGGCATATGCTTCCTCGATGGCTTTAATCTCGTCCTTGGACATATCTACAGCAGAGAATACAAAGTCAACAGTTGACGCAACCTTCTCTACCTCATTTACATTCATAACAACAAGCTTTTTCACTGCTTCCGGCATTGGAGTATCCATTTTCCATCTGCCTCCTACAGCGTCCTCGTAAGTCTTTCCAGCACTTCTCGGGCTTGCTGCAACAGTTACAACTTCAAACCATGGATGATTCTCTAACAGGGAAATAAATCTCTGACCCACCATTCCGGTAGCACCTAAAATACCAACTCTAAGCTTTTCACTCATAATATTCTCTCCTCATTCTTTCCTCTGCGTACATGTGTATTTCTATGACATACTATACCATGTTCTGAGAAAATGCAAGTACTTTCTTAAATTTTATCATATTAAAGCAATAAATTTATCTGATTTACCAAAAAAATCCTGTAAAACAAGATTCTTTCGTTACTTTCCACCGAACTGCCCAGAGCATGTTTGAAAAAGGCTTTCTGCAGGATGTGTCCTCTTTTCAGTTCGCTTCCAGATACTTTTTATTTCCTGCAATTACCTGCTCCATCACATCCGGACCGGGAGCTCCAAGAGTCATACGTTTCTCCACACAGGTCTTCATGCTGATAGCCTCATAAATATCCTGTTCAAACACAGGACTGATTTCTTTATACTCTTCAAGGGACAGTTCATCCAGGGAAATTCCCTTGTCAATACATTTTAGAACCAACTGCCCAACGATTCCATGCGCATCACGGAAAGGCACGCCATGATTTACCAGGTAATCTGCCGCATCAGTAGCATTGGTAAAGCCATTCTTTGCGCTTGCTTCCATGTTCGCCTTGTTAAACTGCATGGTGGATATCATGCCGGTAAAAAGAGCCAGACAACCTTTCACAGTATCAATAGCATCAAATGTAAGTTCCTTATCCTCCTGCATATCCTTATTGTATGCCAGCGGAATTCCCTTCATGGTAGTAAGAATTGATGTCAGTGCTCCATAAACACGTCCTGTTTTTCCTCTTACCAGCTCAGCAATATCCGGGTTCTTCTTCTGAGGCATAATACTGCTTCCGGTACTGTATGCATCATCGATTTCCACAAAACGGTACTCATTGGAATTCCAGAGAATAATCTCCTCGGAAAAACGGCTGAGATGCATCATAACCGTAGAAAGTGCGGACAACAGTTCAATCACATAATCTCTGTCAGATACAGAATCCATGCTGTTTCTGGTTGGCTCATCAAAGTCCAGAAGCTGTGCGGTGTATTCTCTGTCCAGCGGATAGGTAGTTCCTGCAAGAGCTCCCGCGCCAAGAGGACAGGTGTTCATTCTCTTGCGGATATCAAACAGACGTCCTCTGTCACGGCGGAACATTTCAAAATATGCTCCCACATGATGCGCCAGCGTAACTGGCTGGGCTTTCTGGAGATGGGTAAAGCCGGGCATATACGTATGCACATTCTCTTCCATGATCTTCTGAAGAGCCTCAAGCAGTGATTTTACTTCCTGGTCAATCTCATCGATCTCATCACGCACATAAAGCTTCATGTCCAGTGCAACCTGGTCATTACGGCTTCTTCCCGTGTGAAGCTTCTTACCCGGATCACCAATACGGTCGATCAGGTTTGCCTCTACAAAACTGTGGATATCCTCATATTCTGATGTGATTGCAAGTCTGCCTGCTTTCACATCTGCCAGGATTCCCTCCAGTCCTTCTAATATCTGATCTCTCTCTTTCTCTGTCAGAATCCCCTGTTTTGCAAGCATCTTTACATGTGCCTTGCTGCCACGGATGTCCTGTTCATAAAATTTCTGGTCAAATGAAATGGATGCATTAAAATTATAAACCAGTTTATCGGTTTCCTTAGTGAAGCGTCCGCCCCAAAGCTGTGCCATAATATTTTCCCTCATTTCCTGCAAAGTCCCACGAATTTTTCAATATTTTTATTCCAAAAGCAAGATGCTTAAGAATTTTACAAAAATACACTTTGAAGTATTATAGGAACCTTACAAATTCTTTCTAACTTTACTACAATCAAGTGCTAGAGCGTGTTTGAAAAATCATTCCCGCAATTTGCACGCCCCACTTTGCGGGAGATTTCACCCGAATTCGGTTGCCGTAGCCCGCTACGGCGCCCTCATCCGAGCGAAATCTCCCACAAATTGTGACGCACATCTTGCAGAAAGCCTTTTTCAAACACGCTCCAGTTTATCACACTTTCTACTAATTGCAAAGAGTCTTTCATTATGATTTTCGCTATACATTACTGCATCAAGCCGTTTTGTTGTTTCTGTTTTTCCCGCTCTATGCTCTCCCGCTTAGAAAACACACACCCGCAATAATTCTGCCGATACAGCCCATATTCATGGGAAAGTTCTATAGACCGCTTATATCCATTCTTTTTCTTAAAATCAGACGGAAGATGCTCCACTTTATAGATTTGTGCAAGTTCCTGGCCTATCTCATTGATCTTTCCTGCATTTTTTAAAGGACTGATGGAAAGTGTGGTGGTAAAATAATCATATCCGCCCTCCTGAGCCAGCTTTGCTGCTGCCTCCATTCGAAGCCGATAACATTTGAAACACCGTTCTCCTCCCTCCGGTACATCCTCCAGCCCTTTTGCCATGGCATAAAAATCCTCTGGTCTATACGCGCCTTCCACCAGATCGACTGGATGAAGAAACTCCATCTCGCTGATCAGCCTGCGGATTTCTGCCACCCGCTTCTCATATTCCTCCTTGGGAGAAATATTGGGATTATAAAAAAATACTGTAACAGAAAAAAACCTGGAAAGATATTCCAGGACATAACTGCTGCAGGGCGCACAGCATGCATGAAGAAAAAGTCTGGGAACCTTTCCTTCTTTCTCATGCTGTTCGATTAATTTTTCAAGCTCTTTTTGGTAATTTACATTTGCCAATTCTCTCACCCATTCTTACAATCGTTTCATATCCATTCTCAGAATTCTCAATCAGGTCAGAATCCATTCTTACCTTTCCATGCTGAAGAAGCAGGACAATGGTAGAACCTCCGAATTCAAAATAACCTTTTTCTTCACCCTTTTTCACTTCACAGGCACCAGGTTTCAGATTGGTAATTTTCCCCACCATCATAGCTCCGACTTCCATCATAGCAATGGTTCCAAACTGCTCTGTTTTTAACAGGCAATACTCTCTGGTATTCTCATGATAAATCTGGCATACGTCATTAGCAGCAGGATTTACCGTATGAAAAACACCGGGGATCTTTACATCCGGAGATTTCTCTCCGTCTGCCACATAGCAGTAATGGTGATAATCATCGACTGTCAGCCTGAGGATCACTGCATAACCGCCAAGATACCGCTCTGCCAGCTTTTTATTCTTCAGCAGGCGTTCCAGGGTATACAGAGTATCTTTTATATAAAATCTGGAATCACTGCCAATACGGCTTACTGTAACCTTTCCGTCACAAGGACTGACCAGTACGCTGTCATCCGCTGCCACAGGCCGCTGCCCCGCTTTAAGCCTGCGGGTAAAAAAGTCGTTATAGGAAGCAAACTCCTGTCTGGTGCAGCTGGAAAGATCAATGTGATTGCGCTCCACAAATCCAGAAATCATCCTCGCAGAAAGCCTGGTATTCAAAAACCAGCCGCCCAGTCTGGTAACAAAAGGCTGTATTATGATCTTCAGGCAAAGACGTCCGCCCCAGTCATTATACAGATGGCGCAAAAATTTGTCCTGTCCGTTCTCCTCTATTGTGATGTTGCCTTTTCTGTCTATATATTTCATAATACCTCCCCTGCATTTGCTATAAAAATTCCCGATGGCATCCACAAATGAGCCATGCCTGCATGAGCGAATTCATGGATATCGTCTGGCGACAGCCCGGATTACGAATGCAGCCGGCAGCTGCAGGAGCGCAAAAGGCGCCAGACAACTGACTTTCATATATGGTGAATATCCGTTTTATAACAGATGAAACATCATGGAAAGCGCCAGTGCCACAAGGGCAACCAGAAGGATCACCATTGGATTCTGAGGTTTTTTCACCTTAAAATCACTGATAAACAGCACTCCGACTACTAACACTGCCACATGGATCACCAGAAGGAAATTCTTCCCGCATCCTCTTCTCAGCAGATAAAGGAACGGAAGGATGATCGCCATCGAAGTGATTGGCAGACCTTGGTAATAGTGACGAAGCTCGGAGGTCTCGTTCTGTCTCTTCTCTTCCATTACGTTAAAGTAACCCAGACGGATTACAGAAGCTACACAATACAGGCAGAGAATGATCACTCCTGGGATATGGTTCATTCCCAGACAATAACAGATCATTGCCGGAAACACACCAAAACATACCACATCACACAGGGAATCGATCTGAATTCCAAATTTCTTCTCATCCTCTGTACGGTTCTTCTTTGTACGGGCGATTTTCCCGTCAAACATATCACAAAGTCCGGACAGTGCCAGACACAAAATTGCAACTTTGAAGTCTCCCTCCAGTGCTCTTGTCATGCCAAATACGGAAACAGCGAGACTGATGTATGTAAGCACCACCGTATAATCATAAAATCCAAGCATATCCTGTTTCTCCTTTTTCAAACGTTCTTCCTTCATTGCAGTTAATTACATCCTTTGTATCTCTTCGTTTTTCCTTCCAATGGTAAGATGTGCCACACAGGTCATAAGTGCACTGATCAGCATCTGTCCGTAATAGGAAATCCCACGGCTGAGCAGCATAGATGGCAGCAAAAGCGGTCCAAATACGGGCACAAACATCACCATATATAATGTCTCGCTGATTCCCATGCCTCCCGGAAGAGGAAGCATATCCACAGATACGGAAATCACCGCCTGTAAAATAGTAACGGTCAGGATTCCATACTCATGGAGTCCCAAAGCGCGGTACACCCAGTAAGTGACCGTGAACAGAATACACCTCTGCACAAATGTAATGATAAATACATTCAGTATGATCCGCTTATGGCTGGCCCAGAAGGCTGCCGTTGCGTGATACTGGTCCATGGAAGCCTCCAGCTTCTCAAGCCTTGCCTTTTTAGGCTTCAGAATCCGGATATGCTCAATGATCTTCAGACCTTTTACCATGATCCATTTCGCAAGGCCGGGAGCAAATACCAGTATCATCATAAAGGTAACGCAGAACACATTCAGACCCACGCCAAGATAAAACACCCACATATAGTCCCCAAGATAGCCTCTCAGGAAATCACCGCCCAGAAAACAGATCAGAACACCGATCACTACCAGAACTGCCTTGTAGGTGATGGTAACGATCATCAGGACCAGAGTGGTTACCGGAATAGGCAGTTTATCTTTTTTCATGTAAAAAATCTGCATGGGCTGTCCGCCTGATGCAGACGGAGTAATACAGCTGAAAAAAAATCCTACAAAGGAGTACAGTGCACAATGAGTCATTTTCACACTGGCTCCAAGTGTTTTCATCATATAAAAAATGATAACCGATTCGCCGAGGATAAAAAGTACCACGCACACAAGGCTCAGAAGCAGATATCTCCCATCAGCTTCCCTGGCAGTACTGATAATATCCCCGATGTCCTTGCCGCGAAAAACCAGGTACATGGTAAGACCGAAAACGATTACCAGAAATAACAGGTTCAAAACCGTTTGCTTTTTACTCATAATATTATTTTCTTTCTAAAAAAATTGTCGGTACAGAAACCGCGAACTCCGCTTCACTACAATCTACACACAGGTAAATCACTTCATTATAACACACCCCGCCCCAAAAGCATATCATAAATTATACGAAAATGGAGGTTTGATTATGAATCCGCTTCTGGAAGTAAAGGATGTGTGCCTTTCTTACCATAGCTTATCCGGGGAAACGGCTGCCCTTTCTCATATATCTTTTCATCTTATGCCAGAAGAGTTCCTGGCTGTCGTAGGTCCTTCCGGTTGTGGAAAGTCCACTTTGCTGAATCTGATCTGCGGGCTTTTACATGCGGAAAGCGGAACCATTCTTATGAATGGAAAGCCACTGAACAAGGACAGCGCCCGTATTGGCTATATGCTTCAAAAAGACCACCTTCTGGAATGGCGCAGCATCTACCGCAACGTTCTCCTTGGACTGGAAATACAAGGTGAACTCACAAAAGACAATCTTTCCTATGTAGATGAACTGTTAAAGCTTTATGAGCTGGACAAATTCCGTAACAGTCGTCCAAGCCAGCTCTCCGGCGGCATGCGGCAGCGAGCGGCACTGATCCGCACTCTTGTATTAAAACCGGATCTTCTGCTTCTCGACGAACCATTCTCCGCACTTGATTACCAGACACGGCTGAATGTAAGTGATGACATTGGAAAAATCCTAAAAAAACAACGAAAGCCGGCTATTCTTGTCACTCACGATATTTCCGAAGCCATCAGCATGGCTGACCGGATACTGATTCTTTCAAAGCGTCCTGCCACTGTAATAAAGATCGTTCCCATAGATCTGGACATGAAAGACCGCACGCCCCTTTCTTCGAGAAATGCCCCGGCTTTCAAATCCTACTTTAATCTGATCTGGAAGGAGTTGAATCAGAATGCATGAACCTTCCCCCACTCAAAAAGCATATCTTGCCCGTCAGAAAAGGGACCGTCGCCTTGTTGTAAGCGCAAGGCTTCTGGTCTTTCTTATTTTTCTGGCACAATGGGAAATCCTGGCAAGGGCTGGCTGGATTGACTCTTTTATCTTCAGCAGCCCTTCCATGATCTTCAAAACCTTTGTAGAGATGGCCAAAAACCACTCGCTGTTCATCCACATTGGAGCCACCCTGAAGGAAACTCTTCTTAGTTTCCTCTTCGTAGTAGTCCTGGGTCTTGGCATTTCCATTCTGCTGTGGGTATGCCCCAGACTTGCAAAAGTACTGGAGCCTTATCTGGTAGTGCTGAACAGCCTTCCAAAGTCTGCCCTGGCACCCCTTCTCATTGTATGGCTGGGTGCCCGTCAGCGGACCATCATTGTTGCAGGTATGTCTGTGGCAATCTTTGGATCGATTCTGAACCTGTATACAGGCTTCGGGGAGATCAGCCAGGAAAAGCTGAAGCTGATCCGCACACTTGGAGGCGGTAAAAAAGAAGAACTTTTAAAAATTGTTTTACCCTCCTCCGTGCCCCTTATTCTTGCAAATATGAAAGTAAATATCGGTCTTTGCCTGGTAGGGGTGATCATAGGCGAATTTATCGGTGCAAGACAGGGGCTTGGCTACCTGATCATATATGGCAGTCAGACATTCCAGTGAGTACGCATTCTGACAGTTTCCCCAAAATGCTGTCCTCTTCTCTTTCCAATTTTCTATAACGAAGTGCAATTCCGTATTTCTTCAAAAAAGAAATTTAATTTTATTTTTCAGAGCCACTCTTTCCGACAGTCAAAGGCTATCCTCTCCGCTCCTCTTTCCAGATGGATCACACCGCATTCCCTGAAACCAAATTTCTTCAAAGCGCCCTGCATGGGCTTGTTGTCCTCATGGGTATCAATGCGCACATATCCACTTCTCTCCAACCCATAAGAAAAAGCAGCCTTGGTCACACCCTTTGTTACTCCATTGGAAGCGACTCTGTGAATCACGCCGTAGGGCTCCCTGTCGCTGTGCCATTCACCATTTTCGATCACACGGTAAGTAGGATCCTCTCCTGTAAAAAATACAAATGTTCCCACAATTCCCCCATTTTCCACGCATACATAGGAAATTCCTGTTTTTATATCATTTTCTACCGTGGAAACTTCCGGGTAGCGGTCCTCCCACTGGTTTGGATTACCGTTGTTTTTCATAAATTCCCGGGCAATTTTATATAAGTTCAGTATCTGTGGCAGATCCTGAAGTGTAGATTTTCTGATATTCATAATACTGTTCCTTTCTACCTGTTCGGACAAAATATACCGCACAGCAAGGCGTGCAGATTGCGAGAATGATTTTTCAAACAGGCTCTAAGTAATGTCTGTAACTGCAGACATGACGGGCAGTTACGATTTTTTCAGTATAGCATATCAAAGGTCTCTGCCGCAATAATGCATTTTCCCTGTTTCTTTACCACTTTCAGATGATCCGGATAAATCAGAATTTTATCCACCATTTTTAACTCACATAATACGCAGGCCTTTAGAACCACACGATGTTCTTTTAAAAACTGCTCTGTCTCCCGAAGCCTTTTTTCCACTTCTTCCTGTTCCTCTGCCAGAAAATCCCTGTTCTTCTGCCTGCACGTTCTGCTGCCGGTGTTGTTCTTTAATTTATTTTGCAGTTCCCTCTCCTTGAGCTGGTAAAGAGATTCTTCCACCAGGCCTTCCAGATATTTGTCCAGCAAAAGCTGTTGCTGGTATTTAATCTTTTTTTCCAGCTGTTCGTGCTTTTCCAAATTCTTCTTTTGGTTTTCTTCCAGACTTTCCTTCAAAAGCTGCATGAAAAGATCCGTAATCTCCCTTTCCTGATCTGGCAGGATTTCTTTTCCTCCGGACCTTTCCAGAAGAAGAAACAACTTTTCCTCTTCCAGATGGATATTGGCACAGCCGCCTGGCTTTTCCTCCTTTTTTCTCCCCTGTTCCAGATAAATTTTGCATTTCCATTCATGGATTTTATAGTTTTTTCTCTTTCTTGTTGTCCGGTAAAAAGGGGCCCCGCACAAACCACAGACCAATTTTCCGCTAAACACATGCTTTCCCGGATTTACTCCAAAGCACCTGGCCGTTCTCTCCTGGTTTCCGACAGGTTTCTTTCTTTTGTCGATTTCTTCATTGGCAGCCTTCCACAGTTCTTCTGACACAATTGCCGGAATCCGGTTTTCATAAATATAAAACTGTTCCTGTGGATTTTTTACCACCTGCCTGGTATCAAAATCATAATGTTTCCGGTTCATGACCACAGTACCTTTATTGACAGGATTTCGGATCATGCGGCGGATATCAGAATCGGTAAAAAAGCTTCCATTTCGTTTCTGCACACCATCCTCCCGCAGGATCCGGGCGATACATCTGCTGCCAAGACCTCCTGCACAAAGCTCATACATTTTTCTTTTCACCTGTGCCTCTTCCTCTATGATCGCCAGGCTTTTATCTGGCAGCTTCCGGTAGCCATAAGTATTGGAAGTAAGCATCAGGGCACTTCCAGTCTTTTGCCGGTTCCGGTGGGCGTTATTGATCTTACGGCTTAATTCCCGGCTGTATTCCTCTGCCAGAATTGCCTTGATTCCAGTGATCAGACTGTCATCTGCACTGTAAAAACGGTTTTCCAGATAGAGATACAGCCGTTTGCCACAAGTCACGAGACGGTCCACAAAAACATACCAGTCCTTTGTGTTTCGCATCAGTCTGTCCTGGGATTTTATCACCACAATCTCAAATTTATCTCTAAGAAGGTCAGAAAAAAGCCGCTGGTACTGTTCCCGTCCCCGGGTGCTGGTACCGGACCTGCTTTCTATATATTCATCCTCTAAGGACCAGTTCAGGCGGCGGACGCATTCTCTTGCCTCCGCCGCCTGTCTTATAAGCGCATCCTTCTGGCACTCCTCTTCTGTACTGCACCGGCAGTAGATCACCGCCCTAGTCATAAAGTGCCACCGTATTTTTCTATTTTTTCCTTCAAAACCAACAATTCAGCCGAGGTAATCCATTTTTCCTCTGCAAGAATATCTGCGCTTTTCTTTAATAATTCCTTTTTCTCTGACAATTTTAAATTTTCCTGATTTTTCCGGCTGGTAACAGGCCGCGAAAAAAAGGAGGTGTACTGCTCTTTTTGCCCCCAATTTAAGGATTCCGCCAGGCTCATACTATCAACTCCGGTTTTCATGCCTTATGGTATAATATGCAGTTCTTCCTGTCTCTGCCGTAATTTTTTTCTATCTTCCAGGCGGATTGTCCAGCATATGCCACTCCCACTCCGGATCAATAACGGCATCCGCACTTTCCATAACTGCACAATCCTTATCACAGCTATCCACTGCACAGGAACAGGCCATACCCGCTTTCTCAAAATGCCCTGGCACACCTTCATAACGCACGCACCATAATCCACGGTAGTGCATCCGTTTACACAGGCCATATTCATACTCGTATTTCACTATTTTTTCTGACATTTCTCTACCTCTTCCAACTTTTTATTACCGGTTCTTCCGAAAGCAAAGGGACCGAAAGCCACTCTATTTTTCCTTCTGCCATAGTATATTTCTGCCATTCTGATAAGCACATTCCATTGCCAGCCTTACGCCAGGCTTTTCTGTCATGGGATCTTCAATTCCCACAGACAGAGCATATCCCTTCTTCAAAAGTGCCGGAATATCCCGGGTTTCAAATACAGTCCGAGTAATAAGCTGTGTATCTGGTAAAACAGAAGAAAGAAGCATATTGATTTCAGTCTTCTCCACTGTATTTCCAGAGGGATCCTCCAGATACAGATATACCGGCCATTTTTTGTAAAACGGAGCAACGCCGTCATTATTCCAGGTCAGGCACAGACAATCTTCCTGCCCCTCCCTTTTCCAGGCAGCTTCTGAGATCCACAGGCGGTACCCCATATTCAAAAGCACTTTGTCATAGCCATCTTTATACTGACTGTCTGCATATTTCGGACCTAAAAATGTAGTGTGAGACTTCCGGACCAATTCTACAGTCTGTTCCAGATCTGTCACCAGCATCTGTTCCATGGAAACAGAGCTGGTAAATTCACCGCCCGATGGAGCTGTCTTCCAGAAGTCTGGCATACTGCCAAGCGCATCTTTCTCCTCTGCCTGTCCATAATCTCCACCTTCCTGAATCCAGGTCAGCCATTCTTCTGTGGACTCTTTATGCCCGGTCATATCATTATAAAGCCCCATTCCATAAGCTTCTGCAATATGAAAAGGTCTTCTCATAAGCATGTTTACGCCGGGAAAAGCTTCCAGCCAGGGCATAATATACTGGTTTCTTACAGCTTCCTCAGGGATTCTCGTAATCCCCTCGCTGTAATTTACATGCCACTCTCCCCAATGTCCAAGACTTCCCAGCTCAATATAACTGATCAGCCCGTCTTTTCCAAAATGCTCTCCAAGGGCTTTGATTGCCTTCTCATGCTCTTCTATAAAAACCTTATTGTTGTAATCCGGTGAATATCCTTTTCCATATTCACCGTCATACCAGGTTCCGTCTTCCCCCGTCTTCTCATACAGCCACCGGGGGATATCCATATGTTTCTCATCACCTGGAATGTCACAGACAAAACGAAGGATCAGATGCTTTCCTTCTTTTTTCCACCTGTTTATCTGGTTTTCCTCTTCTATGGAATCCCAGGCATACACCCCTTCTTCCGGCTCTAATTCTGCCCAGGTAATGTCCATATACAAAAGCGAAATATCCTCTGACACATTCTCATACCAGGCACTTGGTGCATATCCCATAAGCGGATTTCCAAAAATCTCCTGGGATTTCTGAAACTGCTTTTTGTTTCCATTTCCGGAAGACCACCATTGATAACCTGCGCCAGCTGCCAGAATGACTATCAGAATCAGCAACATTGCTGCCAGAATCTTTTTCATCCGTGATATTCCCCATTATACTGAATCAGAGTGACATCTTCTACATCTTCAATGCTGCGGATTTTTTCCATAAAATCCATGTCATTTTGTCGGCAGTACAATTCCACTGCCATCTCTGTTTTTTCTTTGCGCATGGTCTTGGATTTGACAAAATACTTTCTTTTTCCAAAGCAGCGGATTACCTCATCCCCTGCCTGGTCTCCTGTATAGTGAATCACTGCAATATAGATTTTTCCTCTCTGCTGTTTGTGATAAAACAATACGATCATCAGGATCATAATCGCAGCCGCCAAAAGCGCCAGGACATACATTCCCGCTCCAGCCGTAATTCCTGTGGTGATTGCCCAAAACAAATACAAAAGATCCATAGGATCCTTAATTGCTGTACGAAAACGGACAATGGACAACGCTCCTACCATACCAAGTGAAATTACCACATTGGTACTGATAGCCAAGGTTACCATACAGGTAAGCACTGTCATTCCAACCAGAGTAACAGCAAATGTTCTTGAAAAAACAACTCCTGCGTAAAACTTCCGGTATACCAGATAGATCAGCGCCCCTAACAGCAGAGCCGCCGCAAGAGCTGTGAGAATCCCCGGAACATCATAATTGGTAAACGCTCCGGATTCCAGAACTGATTTTTTGATCATGTCCTTTACACTCATAAAAAATTCCTCCACTTATCTCTTTGTGCTTTTTTGTAATTATTCAGAAGGCAGTATTTTGCAAGATATTTTTTGTGAACATAGTTCACAGTTATACGTTTTCTTTTTATGTCTCATACCAGTACTCGAATCCATTCATATACCTGGTTTTCTCATAACAGAGTACATATTTGGAAACTGCTGTAAATTCCGCTGCTGGCGGTGGCAGAACATCGCGTAAAAGCTGGGGAAGCATTTCTGTAAACTTCACTTCCAGAATCAGTTTTCCAGGTTCCAGCACAGACAAAGCAGGCAATCCAGGATCAAAAATATCATAACTGCCAATAGCCGCTCTCACATCTGAATCAAAGGTGATCCTTACCGTTCCGGCATCCAGGATCCAGGGAATCCGTTCGTAATCCACAATGGTCCTTGGCCGCATCATATTGCAGGTACATTCTATGTAAAATTCCCGGCATAGAGAGTGGGGACTGTACAAAAGGAACGCATAGTCCCCCTTCAGGATTTTCTCAACCTCTTCTCTTGTAAGCGGTGCACTCTCTTTGTAAATATAACTTCCAAACTTCTTTTTCCGCTCCAGTTTGATAAATTTGTCATTATTGTTATAAATCCGGATCCTGTATTTTTTTCGCATCAGTACACCGGCTTCCTTTTCCGCGTATGCACTATTCCAGTAATCGTCAAAATACAGACTGCGGATACAATATCCCCCTTCCCCGGCATGGGGATCCGGCTGTAGAAATGGCTTCAGCCTGAGCATAAGCATATCTTTTTCACTGGTACTGATCAGATACTTCCATTCATTTCGAAATGCTTCCCTGCTTTTATTCCTCATAAATATCTTCCTCGATCTGACCATCTTCCGTTACATAGATGCACCTCATGCCATACTGCTTTCCTTCATCTGTAACATAATAGTCAAAAGCATCCTGTGTTTTTCCCTTTTCATTGGTTGCACGCACACGGATAAAATACTGTCCTGCTTCCGGAAGCTCCAGCTCCGTTTCCGGGATCAGAAGACCATCCTGTGTATAGATCACATCCTGAAAAAGATAATCCTTTGCTATCTCTACAGAATAAGTAATATCCTCCGCGTCAAAGGAATAGGAATTGTCCCAGTTTATTTTCATTTTATTTCCCTCTGCAACAGGAACACCAATATAAAACGGCATAGGCTTACTAAGACTTTCTACATAGAGCTGATAATTTTTTTCTATTTCTTCCGGAAGTGATGCAGCAAGCTCATCATATTGTTCACTGGTAAGAGGTGCATAAAACACATCCGGCATCTCATAAAGATACGGCTTCACCACAGTCTTGTATTTTTCAATTATAGTGCCCAGTCTCTCTTCACTGAGATATTCTTTCAGATCCAGAATCGCTTCGTCCAGCTTTTCCCGGAAACGCTCTGATTTCAGACATCTCTGGAACAGTACATTTCCCCAATAGTTACTAACGCCGGATTCCCAGCTTTTCTGATCACTAAAACCGGTTATCTTATATTCAGGTCTCATCAGACTGCCATCATTATCCCAGGGAATAAAATACCAGATATCTGAGTTTAATGGACTATATAAATACACGTTTCGGTTCTGGGTATCCACATTTCCCATCAAAATCTGAAATCCCATCCAATATGTAATATTTTCCTCATCAAAGTATTCTTCCCGAACCGTATCAATTGGAATACTGTAGTCATTTACTGCTTCAAGCATCTGAATCAGTTTCCTATGATCGGTACTTCCCTTTATCTCCAGCAATTTTTCAAAAGCAGCACTGTCATAGGATGGATCATCCTGGAGTTTTATCACATCTTCATATCTGTAAAATTCAAAAGAATTAATTTTATACAGCTGTCCATTGGAATCCAGTCCATGATTCTTCAATCCAGTCTTATTCAGCTGCTCTACCTGGGTATACAATCCATAATCCTCAAATTCAGCGTCAGCAGAACCATCTGTGGTATCTTTTACATACAGGTGGACGAACTGTGTTCTCAGACTGATCAGCTGTGGAATGCCCTTCAGCAGGTCATAGGCAAGCTTGTTTCGAAACCGCATTCCTTCTGTCATATGCTTGTTCAAATTAATGGTTCTCTGTCCGCGCCAGGTTCCTTTATTTTTCTTCAGCTCAATCTTATAGTTTTTCTGGGCATTGCGGCTTGAAGTCTGCCCACGGATCTGTACCGTGGCATTGGGAACATTCTCTCCGTATCCTACCATTCCCTCTGTCGGACCATTCTCATCCCCTATCTGCAAAAGTGCAGCCGCCTGATATCTGTCCACTCCCATCTCTTCATAATCATAAACAGAATAACTATTGATTTCTTCCCATGTATGATTTGTATTTTCTGAAGAATTCCCCTTTGAAACAGTGAGGTACATGGTAACCACGCTGGTATCGTCATCGTTTTCATAAAGACTGTCCTTATCTCTTAAATGAACCTGGTCAATATCCCGGGAATCTGCTTTTTTTATCTCCTGTGACGCTTCCGTTGCTGCCTGTTCTTCTGTATCTGTGCTCTCATTTTTTTCTTCCGGCACTACATCTCCATTCCCTATACAGCCTGCGAATAAAGACATGGTCATACTTCCGGCAAGAATACATGCAAGTTTTCTATATTTTTTCACTGTTCTGACTCCTTTCCAGTTTTTCGCTGAGGAAAAAACCAAGTCTGGAAAACTTTCCTCTTTTTTCCCTGGCCACCACAGGCTGTACACTCAAAATATAATAGGGCAGCCTCTTTGTGTAATAGTCCAGACGAAAGGCTGCAATCAGAAAAAACACTGCGCTGCCTGTGAGAAACCCGAAACCATAATATACTCTTGGGAAAAACAGGGATATTACTGTAAACAGCACAGTTCCTCCTGCAAAACATCCGGAGGCCGCCAGCGCTCCTTTGTAATCTGTAAAATATAAAAGCAGCAGAAGCATGGTATTTGCCACCGCATAAATGCCATATCCCACGCAGAGGGTTCTGAAATACCCTTCCATAAGATCGTTAAATCCAAGCGGCACATACTCCAGGAGCAGTCCGCCAAGAGAAATAGCAAGTGCTGTAGCAAGGAGCTGCTTCAAGGCCGTGTATTTTAATTCCACATTCAATACCTTTAACATTTCCTCACCAGCCTGGGTAATATCTCCTACAGCACCTTTATCATTAAATAAACTGTAGTAGTTTTTATATTTCGGATAAAAATTCACCTCCACAGAAACCACAAAGTTTACTGTTGTTACCCAAATTGTAAGAAATGCCACAAGAGCTGGCACATCATGGTAGGGTGCACCAACAAACAGTCCCTGCACCTGTACCTGAAGCGGTCCGACCCACATGATCACCAAATGGGCAAACAGTCCAATATTGATAAAAAGCCCGGTAAATGCCAGAGGCAGAAACTGATCCACCCATCTTAGGAAAAGGAAGGCACCCTTTTCCCCTTGGGGAAAATACTGATACAAAAGGATCACATCCCACAAAAGCATCACTCCGTATCCCACAGCCACTGCAATCAGAAGAGCTTCCACATGGGGAATCCCCAGCATCAGCAATACCCAGCCGGATATAAATGTGATCACAATAGCAGCTGTAAATGACAGCATGATTCCTCTGTAATCTTTGATTGCAGTGAGATAACTCATTGCATTCCAGGTGACGGTCAGCTCTCCAAAAAGCCACAGACACAGCAAGCTGTCCATAAGTCCTGCTCCGGAAAAGATAAGAAAAATTCCATACAGAATCCCGCCGGCCACCAGCATGATCCCTGTAGAGCCCCAGAAAGAAGGCAATACCATATCATATTTTTCTTCGTACAGCATATCCGCAATAAACCTGGTAACTACCATAGACAAAAAACTGGTAACTGTCAGGGAAAACAAAAGGGTATACGTGATCATACACACCAGAAGTTCCCGGCTGTGTCTGCTGCCTCCTGTTTTATCACAAAGATACATAACACCAAGAAGCAATACAATTCCAAGAAGCATTGGACCGGTACATACGACTCCCGCATATCCGTAAGCTCTGAAGGAAGCAAACAGTCCCCGGCTGTTAAACAGTTTTTTTAGTTCAAATCCGATTCCGGCCATTCTTTTGTATCACCTCCTCATAAAGCTCCCTGTACAGACGGATCATGCGTTCCTGTCTGTAATAAGCCTTTACCCGTTCCTGTCCATTTTTTCCCATACGAAGCCGCCTTCTTCTGGATTCACACATTTTCTCCATGGCAAGAGCCAGTCCGTCACGATACATAGGTGCCACATAATAGCCTGCCTTTCCATATACATCCTCTTCCTTTCCCTCCAGAAGTTCCCGACAGCAGCCTACATCTGTGGTAACACAGGGACGTCTTGCAGCAAAGGATTCCAGCACAGACAGGGGCTGTCCTTCTGAAATGCTGGTAAGGATGGTAAAATCCAGTTTCTCCATATATTTTACAATGTCCACACGCCCTGTAAATATAATGTTTTCCAGCTTCAGCTGTTTCACCAGCTCGTAACACTCCTGTGCATATTCTTCATCATCGACTCCTCCCATAATGTGAAGGCGTACATTTTTTACATGTGCAGACAGTTCAAAAAAAGCGTAGATCATGGTCTTGATATCTTTGATAGGAGCAAGCCTTACTACTGCTCCAATATCCACCCAGCCATCCTCTTCTTTCAGGGGGATTCCAGACAACCTGTCATAGTCGATCCCATTTTCGATAACCCGGCACTTCCCAGGTGCACAGCCCATCTGAATCTGAGTGCGCATTGCATTTATAAAAAGACAGGTCACACGAAATGCCCTCTGATAGATCATATCTGACAGCATATAAAAGAAAGCGATCCACTGTTTCTTAAAGGATGGAACCACCCACTTGGCACGGATAATCTCCTCCTCTCTTTCCCTTGTATAAATTCCATGTTCTGTAAGAAGAACATCCTTTTTGTACACATAGCCGCCCAGACAGGCCAGAAGTCCGCCGTACCCGGTACATATGGCATGATACACATCCGCCTCTGGCACTTCACTTCCCATAAGATACAGAACAGGAAGGAGCATGGAACGCATGGTGTGAAAGGCATCTGCAAAAGCAATATACGGATACTGTTCCTTACAGATTTTTATAAGAAGCTCCAGGAAAGTCTCACTTTTCAAAAAAGCCATAGGGTTTAAATGTTTATCATGATACAAGGAAAACAACGTCTCCCAGTCCGGTCTCCTCATCTGCATCAGCTCGCTCAGACTTTCTAGTTCTTTTTCGGAAAAAATATGGGACATTTTCCCCTTTTCTTTCACCTGGAGAGCATCATCCAAAAAAACCTCATGAACCTCCACAACATTCTCTGGAAGTTCATAGACAAATTTCCCTCTTTTTTCTGCATTTGCCCCAATAACCCAGAGCACAAATTCATGCTCCTGCATCTGATTGATATACTGGTGCATCCATGTGGAAACACCGCCGAACACATAAGGATAACACCCTTCCAAAACCAGACAGATTCTCACTGTTTTCTCCTTTTATCTGCATTTTCAATACATATGTTTATGTTACCAATAGTAAAAGACCTTTTGACACTGCTGTCATTATATTTATTCGAACTCAATGTACACATCTTCCTGTTCTGCGCTCAGCAGATACAGATTCCCAGCAGCCTGAGTCAAGTCTCCACCAGTCACACGCACCGGAGTTCCTTTATTCATTCTCACCATCAGATACGCCTGATCGTAAAAATTTCCCAGATGAAGATGCACTTTCTTGTCTGTAATGTATTTCTCCACGGTCAGGGCACCATATCTTTCAATGGCACCGGATAGCTGGGAGCCTGTAAGATTTCGAAGTGCCGGTGCTGCTTCATTCAGCCAGGTCATGTATTCATCCAGACGTTTTTTCAGCTTTTCCCAGCCAAGGGCAGCGCCTCTGTCCTCATCCAGAAGGTCATCCGGATGCATAAAATGTGTATTTACAAAATGCATATTCAACTCAGACAAAGCAGCCATCTGCATATAATCGTCAATGATCGCACCGGAAATAATACGCGGCTGTTCTACGATTCCATCTTCAGCCACTTCAAACTCCTGCACATAAGCATAGTCGCCGGAAAAATAATTGCTGGCAATAGTACGGATCTGGGGATACAGAGAGCCCAGCAGTTTCCTTCCCGCTTCTGACAAAACATTAGAAGGAGGAACATAAACAGACATGGTAGTCTCCGGAAACATTTCCTTTCCAAAATCCATCAGCTCTTTCATTGCTTTTTCCATGGCAGAAAAGCTTGTCCAGGTCTTATAGGGAAGTGCATCTCCATAATCCGTGTCTGACAGGCTGAGCGGCTGATGATTATAACCGTGATAACCCAGTTCCCCGCCCTGATGAAGGATCATATTTCCAAAATACTGGAACCGCTGTACATCATCCTGGCGTTCCGTCTCTCCGTCTGTTTCATCCTCATAATTTTCTATTATAACTCCTGTATATTGCACATTGTGAGTCGTAGCAAGGGCGATCATATCCGGCCACCAGATATTGGTATAGAAATCCGCAATACTGGTGCCATAATCCCTTTTTATATAAGTTCCATCTCCATTTGGAACTGGGGAGGGAAAATCATCCAGATAAAAGACAGATCCGTTAATCACCGGATATACCCCCACATCTGTAAGAAGACTGTAGGATGCAGCAAAAAAGCCTCTGTAAGCTTTTTCATAAAACCCAAAATTATCTACTACAAACTTTCCGTTTCCATAAGCAGCTTCCCAGATCAAAGGAACGCCTGACGTATCATCCGCCCAGGCGTATACCTTTGCACGCTGGCTCAGCTCCACTGCCCAGGCCGATTCGTAGCCGTCTGTGACTTTGTATGCTTTTCCGCCTCCGATGAGAAACTCACTGTCGAAATAAATGCTGTTTACCATGGCTTCTGTGAAACCTGAGGATACGATTCCAAGCTTCTGCTCAATAAGAGATACATAAGTATCCTTTTGAAGAGTAAGGGCGAACATGGCACTTCCGCCTTCTTTTACCCAGTCGCTGATCTTCAGCACATTTTCTTTCAGCGGACTTAAATCGCTTAAAAGAACGACCACAGTCTCATAATCAGACAGATCATCCGGTATACTTTCATGATTTACATCAACCAGATCAGTACCCACCTTCATGTCCTTAAAGATCTGTTCGAACTGGATCCACGCCATGGTGCTGTTCGCCTGACTGCTGTCTGTAAGAACAAGGCAGGTTGGCTTTAGTGTTTTTACCGCGTTTTCTTCCGTAACTACTTTATCTGCATCCAGATAAGTCAGTTTCTTTGCCTTTTCCCGGTAGGACAGACCAGAGCGTTCTGCAAACAGAATGGCTCCTATAAACAGAAAACAGCCCAGGATCACCAGAATTCCCTTAAATTGAAAAGCTTTCACTTTTTTGATCCATCCAGCCAAAACCCCAGTGCCTCCTTTCCTCTGGAAGAAAGATAGATATGCTCTTCCTTCAATGCCTGTAAGCTCTGTTTCAGTTCTTTCCCCATTTTCCGTTCTGCCAGATACCGAATTTTCCAGATCCAGTATTCTTCACCTCTGTGCCAGTTCTGATCCATGATTTTCAATATTTTTTCTGCCAGAAAAAAATCTCTTTGCACCATAAGATTTTCCATCAGGCAGACACAGGTATGGAGATTCACCTTTTGATCCAGCTGTTTTAACAAAAGCTGGGTATACTGGTTTCTGTAAATCTGTTCCATTTGCTTCTCCATAAAGCCCTGACTCAGATATTCTTTCAGAAAATCACAGTACTCCTCCAGAATAACAGGATCATCTGGATCATTCGTATATTTTTTCTCAATTTTTTGTAATCTGTAATCATATTCTTTGGACAGTTCCACCATGGCTGTGATCGCATAATGGACTACCTCCACATCCTCATTCATTCGTGCCTGCTTTAATAATTCCACATATTCCCCTGGGTTATCATTCAGAACGTTCATGATCAGTTCCCGGCGCCTGGAAGGATCATTCAGAAGAAGGGCCTCCTCCAGAGGAACCACATCCCTGTCATTTTCCTCCATGGCCGGAAACATGTTCTTATAGATTTCCTCGTTAACCCTGAGCTTTTCAACTCCCACTGTTTTCACCTGGTTCGTACCGGAAAAAAGCTGAAAATGTATGAGCAGGACACACACCGGTCCCCAGACTGGTACAAATACGGCAAGAGACAGCATGTACAGCTTTGCTTTCAGAAAACCTGTGCGTATTCCTAACCAGATCAGTATACAGATGATCAGATGGATCACCAGTGCCATGATTCCAATTGCTGTTTTTGTCATGATTCCACCCCTGCTGTCTCTTTTCCTGCCGGAACATCAAGTACCTTTCCCTCAAAGCCATTTCTTTTCAGACGTTCAAGGATAATTGGCAATGCCTTGTCATCTGCCTGTGTCAGGATCAGATACAACTCCCCTTCCGGAGAAATACCACGGATATCGTTTTCTCTGATACAGCTGTCCAGTGCCTCATCCGCATCCTCAATGGTCATATTCCCATACTTCAGTTTCAGAAGGATATAGGATGCCATCTTCTGCTCACGCATAGAATGCTGAAGCTCCAGACTTTTTTCAAAGTATTCTGGCTTCAGGATCCTCGTATTCTCTACATATTTCTTGTATTCCGTGGCTTCCTGATATTCAAGGGCACGTAAAAGAGATGTTTCTACCAGACCACATAAAATCTGAAACAGATTCATATAATATAAAGTCAACTGCCCGTTTCTTACCTCCTGAATACAGATCAGCATCACCAGACTGCCTTCTTTCCTGATACCAGCCATATACATGGGATAACCTTTTACGAAATCCCGATTTGCCCATACCTGCCCTTTTTCCAGGGTATCCATGGCAAGCGTATACTCGCTTAATCTGACAGAAGCAGAGTACATTCCCTGAGACTTGGGAGATGCAGCTTCCAGCCTGCCATATCCGTTTTTCTGACTGAGAGAATAAAACGCAAAGGTTTCATTCTCCAGAACCTCTTCCATAATGTGCATCGTTTCAATAAACAATTCCTCTGGCTGTACAATATCCAGCTTCCTGGTAATGTCAAAAATCTTTCCAAAGCTGTCTTTACTGCCCAGAATTTGTTTTTTGTATCTTTTTTTGTCCTGAAGGGTCGCCTGGTACAGATCACGCATAAAGAGAAATTTTTCCCGGATCAGCTGATTCTCCTCTGATATAAATTCCAGATTTTCCCTGTTTTTCATTCGCACATAGCCGCACACGGCACCTGCAGCAAAATAAAAGATAAATGGAATCCAGTTAGCTGGTTCGTAAAAAAGGGTATACCACTTTGTTCCCTGGCTTTCATATGCCAGAAGCAAGGATACTGCCTGGGCTGTTGCTCCGGCAATCCCATATCCCAGACCGTAAAGACTTCCAAACAAGACAATAAACACAAGACGCAGATCAATCATCTTAAACTGAGCCTGATTTCCCAGAAGACGCTGCAAAAATTCGAACGCCAGAAAGCAGACCACAAACTCACATACCCGCAGCCATCTTTGGTTCTGATTGAAAAGTCTGGTAAGCCAGCTTACTTTTCCCCCATTGTTTTTTGTGTATTCATTATATTCTTTATACATTTCCGAAATATGATCTAATACTGAAATCTTTGGAAACCAGTTATAGTTTGTTCGGATCTGTCTGTCGTCTTCTTTTATTTTTTCTACAACGGCACTGCTTTTATAGATAATGGAGACCGGGGATAAAACCTTTTTCAGTTCTTCGGTCACATCCTGAAAACAGATGTCAAATACATCTGGAACATTCAATACCTCTTCCTCATCATTCCAGTTATCAAAAAGCTTGTACATCAGTTCTGCCAGATCCATAGAATATAAAAAACAGGCTTTCTGCTCCGGAGCTTCCTGGAAAAACAGCTTCTGGCTCTCTTTCGAAGCTTGGAAAATTCTGTAAAAGAAATCTTTTTTATAGGTTCCGGAATATAAATAGGGTACTCGCAGTATTTTCACCGTCAGACCGTACAGTCCCGCATAGCGTCTGCACACATCCTCTGCATTTTGTACCAGCAGAGTCTTACCTGTTGGTACATCATACATTCCCTCTGGTCCTGTCACGTAAAGGAAGTGGCTTTGAACCCCTTTCCTGCAGTATTGCAGGATCTTGCGCAGATTCTCTGCTTCCCCTTCCAGTTCTCCATGTAAGGTCAGATAATTAGAAAAGTATACCACAGCTTCAAATTCGTATGTTCTGAAAATATCTCCAAGTTCCAGTTCCGTCCTGGGAAATGGTCTGGAAATAAGTTCCCTTCTCCGGACTGTCTTTATCATTTTATTTCCAAGTACCATTACCTGACATTCTGGAAATGCTTCTTCTACAAATTCTTCTGTCACATAGCCGGTATTCCCGGCCAGCAAAACCTTCATATTCTTCTCTCCTGTTATCCTTTAGAATCTCTTCTGTCTGTTTAGGATACCTTATTTCGGTCAAATATCCTATTGACATTTTTACAAAATTTTTTCTGAATTTTATATAGTTTTCTTTCAGATTGCAGACGCACTTCTTCAAGCTTACCTGGGTGCTGATGTCCATTGTGGTTTTGTGTCTGATTGCCATGGGGCTATATGGAGTTCTCTCTTTTATTGAAAAACACTATCTGAAAAAGCTTTGATGTGAAATGCACCCAGAAAATCCGGCCTATTTTTACAGAAAAAGGAAGGGGGACGCGGCAGCTTTCACACGTCTCCCTTCATTATTTACGATAATTCTTCTGCCAGTTTCGTCAGCCATTTCACTGCATTCTCCACATTCTCTGAATTAGCGAGAACTCCGATCTTAACAGGCTCATAGGTCACCTCAAGTTCCTCTGCCAGTTCATCAGAATCAATGGTAATGCTGTATTTGTCATCCTGCTCCCCAAATACCTGGTAAACATCCTCTGGCAAAAGCTCTGTCAGATCCATAAAATACTCATCTTTGAACTCAAAACCGTCCATATAATCTTCGGAACCAATAAGCACATCCACTGCCCTGGCAGATACTTTGGTGGTAAAGGCCATCTGGCTGTAGGATTCCAATGCAACTCCGTCTTCACCGGTGCGCAGGCTTTCGTCTACTGTGACGATTTCATATGGATCATCCTGGATTCCCAGCGCTTTCTGTACCTTTTCTTCGGCTTCCTCCTGCTTCGTTCCGTAGGAGTCAATTACCATAACCGTAAGTGCTGTATGGATCCTGGAATTTTCGTAAAGATCTTTTACAAAAAAGGCTATGGCGATCACCGCCACAATGGCTGCCATCTGTGGCTTATAATAGGCCCAGATATACTGAAGCTTTCCCTTCCAGCCCATACTGGCAAGCTTCATTTTCTCAAGTTCACGCTTCTCTTTCTTCGTCAGATCGGTCTCGTGTTTGTAACGGATGTCGTTCTCATCAATTTTCTGCGGTTCTTCCTGATTTTCGTCTTTTAATTCGATTCTCATACATTCTCCTGTGTTCCATAAGAAAATCCAAGGTCTGATTCCTGCCTCTCTGATCGATCCAGGACTTGCTGTCTTATGTAGTCCTTACCTCTGATTTTCTCTCTGTGATAGTTTTATATTGTAACACGTTTTATATATTTTGAACAGTTTTTCCGAAAGAAAGTCACAGTTCTTTCACACTCTTTATCCCTGTTCACAATCTGCCCCATAACAGCAGGACATTGCCAGGAAACTGCAGCTTTCCGATTACTGTTCCAATATCCTCTTTGAAGGTATTTCATTTTCTCTAACTTCTTCACGCCCTCAGCCAGCTCCCGTCCAGCCTTGCAAGCAGTCTGGCATTGTGATAGGCCATCCGGAGAGTCAGACAGGTTCGTCCCAGATATTTGGTTCCGTCCGGAGTTTTCATACAGGCCAGTGCCAGATCGGGAATTCCCGGGTTCTGAAGGCAGATTGGGATTAAAAGCTGAATGGAATGGTTATAATACTGAGGAATGGCAGCCTTGTAGTCTGACTCCAGTATCCGTCTGGTCTGCTGTAAGGCTCCATCAAAAAGCTGTACCCGCATACCGCTCTCCCTCACTGCAGAAGGAAGCCGCTGCACATTTTCTTCATCATCAAAAATATGCTCATACTGAGGCACCACCGGCAGCTTGGTGTCAAACACCAGATCGGAAGGATTTTCCACATAGGCAGCCCTGGGCGGCAGATCCGTGATTTTTATTTTCAAAAGTGAGTAGTCTGTATAAAATCCTTCCAGATACCATTTCTGTCTGTCCGGTACTACATTTGGAACAAAATAAGCATAAATCGGCTGATAATACTGATTAAAGAGTCCTGTATGAAAAAGGGCATATTCTTTCTCTTCCCGTACTTTTCCTTCCTCATACAGTCTGCGGAATGTATTTTCCAGATAACCTTTCAGGATCCCATTATCCCCGGACTGCCCAAAACTCCACTTCTCAGGGGATATCCTGGCCAGGTTCTGGATCTGCCGGTTATAATTACCGCAGTAGGTAAAATCGAATAGGTTCATGTTAACCTCCTGTCCTTTTTTCTTCTCTTCCTTACATTTTATTGTGGAAAAAGACTGACAGAACTGCCAGTTTTAAGATTCATCTTCGGCCCCGCTGGCCTTGCTTAAAGGGTAGCACACAGATAAAAAAAGCACAAGGAAAAGCGTTCGCCTCTTTGCGACAGGATCTGCCAGTAATATTCCGCAAGCTGTTCTTTTGTAAGTGTAATAAACCATAACCTGCCTCAAACTTTCCATTGCACCCCAGATAAATTTTCCCTATAATATAATATAACATTTGGCAATCCAGGAGGTGTTTTTTTGAAAAAAGACGGCTACTACTCTTCCGGTCAGTTTGCCCGGATGGCTGGAGTAACACTGCGGACCATCCGCTATTACGACCAGCACGATATTCTGAAACCTTCTCTTGTATCCGAGTCCGGCGCAAGATTTTATACTGACACGGACTTTGCAAGGCTGCAGCAGATCCTGCTGCTGAAATATCTTGGATTTTCCCTGGAGGATATCCGGGAGATGACTATCGAAGACCCGGACAGCCATTTTATGCTCAATGCCCTGAATGTACAGCTGAAGCTTGTACAGGACCGGATTGAACAGATGCAGCTTGTGGAAAAAACACTGAAAGATACTGCCCAGGCCATTTCTGAGGAGCATACCGTGGACTGGAGCCGTATGCTGGACCTGATCCATCTGACTGTCATGGAAAAAAGTCTGAAAAATCAGTACCAGAATGCTTCCAACATTTCTTCCAGGATCAACCTGCACAGTCTTTATTCTGTAAACCAGGAAGGCTGGTTTCCCTGGATCTGCCAGCAGTGCCAGATTCATGAGGGAATGAATATTCTGGAGCTTGGATGCGGTGACGGAGCTCTCTGGACCCAGAACTTATCAAAACTGCCAGGGAACATACACATTACCCTTTCTGATATTTCCGAGGGTATGCTCCGTGACGCCAGGCGTGCCATTGGCGGAGAAGATCCCCGTTTTTCTTTCAAAGCTTTTGACTGTCACAACATTCCTCCAAGGATTGGCACCTTTGATCTGGTCATTGCCAATCATGTACTTTTTTACTGTGACGACATTGGAAAGGTGTGCAAAAATGTAACAAAAATCCTGAAGCCAGGCGGACGTTTTCTTTGCAGTACCTACGGTTCCAGACATATGCGGGAGGTCAGCCTTCTAGTCCAGTCCTTCGATGAAAGGATTGCCCTCTCCGCAGATAAACTGTACGAACGCTTTGGCAGGGAAAATGGAACGGATATCCTTTCCCCTTATTTTCAGCAGATTACCTGGAAATCCTATGAGGACGAACTGATTGTCACCGATGCGGAACCTTTAATTTCCTATATTCTCTCCTGCCACGGCAATCAGAACCAGTATCTGCCAGACCGTTACAAGGATTTTCGCGCCCTTGTTAAGAAAAAAACAGAAAATGGGTTCCATATCACCAAGGATGCAGGGGTATTTCTTTGTGAAAAAGTAACAAACTTGAAATAATTGTAAAAAAGGTCTTGAAGGTAACGTAAGGTCACCTTTTATAATGTAGCTACAGACTCAGGTCAGGGCAAACAAATGCTGCCCAAAATCCGGCAGCATTCATGAACGACTACGAAATTATGCACCTGACAGCATAAATCAGATATTGTTCGCAATAGGAACAATATAGCAAATCCAACAAAGGAGAACGAAATTATGAAGGGAATTATTTTAGCCGGTGGATCCGGTACCAGACTTTACCCATTGACTATGGTCACATCCAAGCAGCTGCTTCCAATTTATGATAAACCAATGATCTACTATCCAATGTCCGTTCTTATGAACGCAGGGATCCGTGATATCCTGATCATTTCCACTCCACAGGATACCCCACGTTTCAAGGAGCTTCTTGGTGACGGTCATCAGTTCGGCGTATCTCTTACTTACGCGGTACAGCCAAGCCCGGACGGACTTGCACAGGCATTTATCATCGGCGAAGAGTTCATTGGAAATGACACGGTTGCCATGGTTCTTGGAGACAACATTTTCGCAGGACACGGTCTTAAGAAGCGTCTGAAAGCCGCTGTTGAGAATGCAAGCTCAGGAAAAGGTGCTACTGTATTCGGCTACTATGTAGACGACCCGGAACGATTTGGTATCGTTGAATTCGACCAGGAAGGCAAGGCCATTTCCATCGAAGAAAAGCCGGAGCATCCGAAGAGCAACTATTGTGTAACAGGTCTTTACTTCTATGATAACAAAGTTGTTGAATATGCAAAGAACCTGAAACCAAGCGCCCGCGGTGAGCTGGAGATCACAGACCTGAACCGTATTTACCTGGAAAAAGGTCAGTTAAATGTAGAGCTTCTTGGTCAGGGCTTCACATGGCTTGACACAGGAACACATGAGAGTCTTGTAGACGCAACTAATTTTGTAAAAACAGTAGAAACCCATCAGCACCGTAAGATTGCATGCCTTGAGGAAATCGCTTACTTAAACGGCTGGATTTCCAGAGAAGAAGTTATGGAAGTTTACAACGTGCTGAAGAAGAATCAGTATGGTCAGTATCTGAAAGACGTACTGGATGGCAAATATATGGACGTACTTCACTAATTATAAAAATCAAAGGAGAATTATATCATGAATATTATCGTTACCGGCGGTGCCGGATTTATCGGAAGCAACTTTATTTTCCACATGTTAAAAAAATATCCGGACTACCGCATCATCTGTCTGGACTGCCTTACCTATGCAGGTAATCTTTCTACTCTGGCACCGGTTATGGACAACCCAAACTTCCGTTTTGTAAAAGAGAGCATCACAGACCGTGAAGCAGTTTACAAGCTTTTTGAGGAAGAACATCCGGATATGGTTGTAAACTTCGCGGCTGAGAGCCACGTTGACCGTTCCATCGAGAACCCTGAGGTTTTCCTGAACACAAACATCATCGGTACTGCTGTTCTTATGGATGCCTGCCGTAAATACGGAATCAAACGTTACCATCAGGTTTCCACTGATGAGGTTTACGGTGATCTGCCACTTGACAGACCGGACCTGTTCTTCACAGAGGAGACTCCGATTCACACAAGCAGCCCATACAGTTCTTCCAAGGCATCTGCTGACCTTCTGGTACTTGCTTACCACAGAACCTATGGACTTCCTGTATCCATCAGCCGCTGCTCTAACAACTACGGCCCATATCATTTCCCGGAAAAACTGATTCCACTTATGATTGCCAACGCATTAAATGACAAGCCACTTCCTGTTTATGGAAAAGGTGAGAATGTTCGTGACTGGCTGTATGTTGAGGATCACTGCCGCGCTATCGACCTGATCATCCACAAAGGACGTGTTGGTGAGGTTTACAATGTAGGCGGACACAACGAAATGAAAAACATCGACATCGTTAAGATCATCTGCAAAGAACTTGGAAAACCAGAGAGCCTGATCACATACGTAACAGACCGTAAGGGTCATGACATGCGTTATGCGATCGACCCAACCAAGATCCACAACGAACTGGGCTGGCTGCCAGAAACCAAATTTGCAGACGGTATCAAGAAGACCATCCAGTGGTATCTTGACAACAAGGAATGGTGGGAGACCATTATTTCTGGAGAGTATCAGAATTACTACGAAAAAATGTACGGCAACCGCTAAGGAGGGCTGTTTTTATGAAACTGTTTGTAACAGGTGTGGCCGGTCAGCTTGGTCATGATGTAATGAACGAACTTAACAAACGCGGATACGAAGGGGTAGGCTCTGACCTTGCCCCGGAGTATAGCGGAATTCAGGATGGTACTGCAGTCACCACAATGCCTTATGTTTCTGTAGACATTACAAATGCTTCTGCTGTGGAAAAAGCCATTACAGAAGCAGGCGTGGACGGCGTGGTGCACTGTGCAGCCTGGACAGCTGTAGATGCAGCTGAAGACGAGGACAAACAGGAAATCGTCCGCAAGGTAAATGTTCTTGGTACTGAAAATATTGCAAAAGTCTGCAAAAAGCTGGGCATCAAAATGATGTATCTTTCCACAGACTATGTATTCGACGGTCAGGGCACCACTCCATGGGAGCCAGACTGTAAAGCCTACAAGCCTCTGAATGTTTACGGTCAGACAAAGCTTGACGGAGAGCTTGCAGTTTATAACAATGTTGACAAATTTTTTATTATCCGTATTGCATGGGTATTTGGTAAAAATGGCAAGAACTTTATCAAGACCATGTTAAATGTTGCCAAAACACATGATACCTTAAAGGTTGTCAACGACCAGATCGGTACTCCAACCTACACCTATGACCTTGCCCGCCTGATGATCGACATGATTCTCACTGACAAATACGGTTACTATCACGCAACCAATGAGGGTGGCTATATCAGCTGGTATGATTTCACTAAGGAAATCTTCCGTAAGGCTGTTGAGCTTGGACATACCGAGTATGCTGAGGATAAAGTAACAGTTCTTCCTGTTACCACCGCTGAATACGGAGTTTCCAAGGCAGCACGCCCATTTAACAGCCGCCTGGACAAAAAGAAGCTGGTAGAAAACGGATTCACCCCTCTTCCAACCTGGCAGGATGCTCTGGCAAGATATTTAAAGGAAATTGAATTCTAATTCACAAAACAAAGCGCAGTCAATTTCAAAATCAATTGACTGCGTTTTCTTTATACGTCAAAAATCCCGGAGCATTATTTGCTCCAGGATTTCATAGTTTTTATTTGTTTTCTTCAGCATCCCTCTCTGATGTCTCAGAAATGGATTTCACCTATCTGTTCTTCTGATAAGGGCTGGCGCTGTTTTTTCGCTTGCTCTTGTTTTTACGGCTTTTCTGCGGTGTCCTCTTGTTCTCACCATAATAATCTTCCAGATATTCCTCAATCACATCTTCCTCGTCCACGCCATACTCATCCAGAATCTCATCAATCTCTTTATCATCCGCATCAGACAGATCATCATCTAAATCATCTTCATACTCTTCCGGGCACTTTCTGTACTGCTCCCTGGAAGGATTCTTTTTATCATCACGCTCTTTTTTCCCTCTGCGCTTTGTCTCGCTTTCAGCCTCCTCCCAGTCAGCTTCTTCCCATTTCTGTCGTCTTTCTGGTACTTTCCCCTGATCCTCATCTTCCTCGTCATCGTAATCATCGTCATATTTCGGCTTATTAATGGCAAACTGGATCAACATTCCCACAAGGGCGAACCCAATGGAAAAAATGATTCCAAAAGGAATTTCCTCCATTTTTGCCAGCTTGGCAGTAGAAAAGCCACTTAAAATACCACCCAGAATACTGGTTCCCACAATGATCACTTCTCTTTCGTAGCGAAGCGCCAGCATTCCAAGACCTGCTCCCGCCAGAAGACAGATGAAAAAGCTGAAAGAAGTAGTCGGATGGATAATATATACAGTAATCGTCAACCCGATTCCTGCTCCCATAATAAAAATACCGGCCTTAAACACTGCAAAGGAAAGAATGGCAAGTAACAGTCCTACTCCGATCATTCCCACTGCATAATACACCTTTTCCCCGAATCCAATCTGATGAATGGCAAATAATCCGATTCCTGCTCCAATGAGAAATCCAAAGATCATCATCCAGAATCTTAAAAGACGGTATCCGAGTACACAGTTCATAATTCCGAACACAAGCACTACTCCAAATAACGCCATGGACAAAGTACCCGCGATCTGCATATCCCGAACTCTGTATGCAATATTCATAATATTTTTTAAAATATCAACCATATCTGTTTATACCTCTTCCTTTTAAAACATATAATAGATAGTTTTCATGTTTTCCAGAATTCCATAATGATACTCTACCTGACTCATTCCATATATAGTCATATAATATCTTGCAGCCTCCTGAATGGCATCTCCATTGATCCAGTCTGCTCTGGCCTGTTCAAAAGCTTCCTGCGATGAGAATTTAAACCTCACTACTGCAGCCCCGTTATTCAGCCTCATCTGACAGTATGCCAGGATCTCCTGATAGTCATAACTGTCAAAGCAGCCCTGGTTCAGCACATAAAAATTCATATCTGTTGCAGAACACGCCGGAACCGAAAATTCATCAGAGGGTGTATATGTCATCTCATACTCCTCCGGGAACGGACACAGATAATCATACAGGATTGTCTTATGTTCTGCAAGCTGGACTGCATCGCCCTCCAGAAATTCCGGCTGGTCACCGTTGGTCGCATCAAAATAGTAATCATTTCCGTTCAAAGTAATAATGTTCCAGGCATGTCCCTCTGTACTTCCGGCAGTACTGCCTTCCACGTAAATACAAGGTACTCCAAGATATTCCAGCAGATACTGGGCAGCCCCTGCATATCCGGCACACACTGCCTGCCTCCTCCAAAAAATTCCTGCCATGCTCTGGTCGTCCTCAGATTCTTGATATTCGGCAGTATCGATCAGATAAGTATAAACTGCCTTCGCCTTTTCATAATCATCAGCCTCCTCTGAGACCAATGCACTTACCTCCTGACAGGCATTGTCAGCAGCTGCCTGTATCTCCTGAATTTCCTCATCCGTATAACTGTAGCCGGGAGAAAACATACAATAATTGGCATTTGAGAAGGTTGTTTTATATACCTGCTTCCGGTTATGCACCCAGAACAGCTCCGGATGATCCATAAGCACCGCATGGTAAACCTTATTTACGGTTTCATCCTCATAGATCGTAAGGTAAAATTCTTTCTCTTTTGCCCGGATTCCTTCTATTATTTCCCGATAGCCCCGCTGTTCTTCTTCATTCAGCTGACCAAAATAGTATTCCTGGCGCAGTCCCTGTGTGTCGGTATCTGCCACCTCCTGCTTCCGCAGTTCCCGGACTTCTTTCGGCTCTCCGGAAAAAATCTCCGGAGCGTTATCCAGAATTTCCTCTCCCACCTTCACGAACAAATCGTCTGGCTCATACTGCTGCTGATAAACATAGATTCCCAGGGAAATTGCCACTGCAAACAGAAGAATAAAAATAAATTTCCATGGTTTTCTTTTTCTCATTCAGCCTCCTTACCCAAGCTGCCGGATCCGTTCCAGAATATCTCTGGTGTTTTCCCGGAATAAAAGTTCCTTATTGTAGCGGTAATATCTTTCACAGGAATATTCCTGAAGAAAAGCCACTGCAGGACTGCTGGTATTCAGTTCTGTAATAAACACCACCAGTTCCTGTCCACCCGCAAAAGCACTCTCCATAAAATCAAAAGCATATTCAAGCTGCCTTGCCGCCTTGTCAAAACCATTGTCATATCCTTCTTTTTCCGCATTAAACCAGCCTCTGAGAAGGGAAAAAGCAGACTGACCATCCTGTACATTCTCTTTCTTCAGATCCATCACATATTTTTCCAGGGTATCCAGAACCTGCTGGTCATGATGGAGGTCCTCCCTGGACAAAAGCCCTGCTTTCTTCTTTGCCAATGAGTCTGACTGGAAGCGGTTCTTTACATCCTCCAGATAAACCAAAGGCTGCTCCTTCTGCGCTCCCATAAGCGGCTCTTTCGCCTCTTTTAACATATCA